>Ga0209702_10001622_pt1 | contig 42300 bp, 36 predicted proteins | sample FRY01_FD_187210 | JGI IMG/M metagenome (GOLD analysis project Ga0209702, IMG submission 187210) | Freshwater microbial communities from Lake Fryxell liftoff mats and glacier meltwater in Antarctica - FRY-01 (SPAdes) (version 2) | ecosystem: Environmental > Aquatic > Freshwater > Ice > Glacier...
TTTTTTAGAGATTAATGGTTCTTAAATAGCTCAGGTTTTTACTAGCATTCAGTAGATTAACCATTTTTAGCAACTCTTAACAGCAATTGCCGATTGACTCACCTTACTTTGCGTGGAATAAAATATTGACCATGCGCAGAAATCTATTCTCTCTAATCGCGGCTATTATCATTCCTGTTTTGAGTATAAGTGCTCAGGGCACTGGTCCTTCTAAAGCCAAGATTTACATCAAGAAGAATGAAAATGGCAAAATTTCTGAAGTAGAAAGGGAAGTCGAAATTCCTGAAGGACAAAATATTCGTGAGATATTAAACGATCTGGATATTTGGGATGATATTCCAGTAACACCTGAGGTTCAACGTATCCAACTGAATATTGAAAAGTTGGGATTAAGTCCGGATCAACAAGATGTAGAAATAATCATGATGTATCCGGGAATGAACGTTCCAAAGAGTGCATTTCTAGGGGTAATGTTAATTGACCAGGAAGGAAATGCAGGGGCGACTATCAATAAAGTTCTCGAGAATACAGCAGCAGCGCTAGCAGGTTTCCAAGAAGGCGATGTTATTTATGAATTAGCTGGAGAAACAATTGAAAGCACCTGTTCTTTAGTGAATGCGATTTCTAATCTCTCTGCAGGCGAACAAGTGCAGATAAAGTTTTTAAGAGAAGGGAAAAAGAAAAAGGAAAAGGTAGCGCTTGGTGAAAAGAAAAGAGAGAACAACAGAGAAATACGAGTCTTTAGAGGAGATAGATTACCTGAAAAAACAGAGCATTTTGAATGGAAATCTGATGAACCTGCAGTTATTGAATTCGAAGAATTTGAAATTGATAATCGAGGGAATGCTCCTTCATTTACTGAATCGAAATCTGCATTTCTAGGGATAACTCCCGGCATGTCATCAGAGTCAGGTGTTAGCATTGGAAGCATAATTAGTGGTTCATCAGCAGAATCTATGGGTTTAATGCAAGGAGATATTATTGTTTCAATTAATGGTACAGCTCTAATTAATTTTGAGACATTATCAGAATTTATTCGCGCTTCTAAGCCTAGTGATACTGTTGAAATTCAGGCTATTCGCAACACACAGAATATCACGATCAATGGTATATTAGGAGAACGTAAGATGATTAAATCTCCTGAAATGATGTTCTACAAAGATCTTGAAGGAATGGATGAGAATGGGGATATGTGGTACAACCTTGAGTTTGATACCGATGATGTGAATATAGAAATGGAAGAGTTGAGAATATTGTTGGATGAAGCTCGCGTTATTCATGAAAATGGCGGTGTAAACGAGCAATACAAAAGCACCAACGTTTCTATTGAAATTGACAATGTAACGGAGCAGGAAATAGCATCAATCAATGCAATTTCAAATTCGAAGCTGAAGAGTAGTAATGACTTGGAAATGAGCAGTGTTTCTTGCTTCCCAAATCCGAGTAATGGGGAATTCAATTTGAAAATGGATTTACCAAAAATTGGAGCTTTGTTAGTTCAAGTATTGGATGCGCAAGGTTCAGTTGTGTTTGAAGAAAGTCGAAATAACTTTACAGGTGTTTACACGCAAACCTTGGATTTGAGCGCTTTTCCTGACGGCACCTATTATCTTCAGATTATTCAGAATGAAAAAGCTTATTCCAAGAAGTTAATCAAGAATTCCTGATTAGTAGAGGATATATACTTATCAGGTACTATTCATATTTCAGAACAAGGGCGGAGCAATTCCGCCCTTTTCTATACTTTTGAGCACGCCATACTAATTGGTGAGTGATTAATGTTGAATGATCAATGATTAAATATAATCCTAAAAGCTGGTTCAGTTTAATTTTCAAGTTTCATAAGAGTGATACTTTCCGTCGGATGCGGTATGTATTAGTAATTTTTGCCATATACTCTGCTGGCGTGGTTTACCTGGTGTTGCATTTTCCTGATTTTTTCACTTTCAAAAGCACTATTCAGGTACATTCATTATTGGGATTTGTGATTAGTATGCTCTTGGTTTTCAGAACAAATACAGCTTATGACCGCTGGTGGGAAGGCCGAAAATTATGGGGAGCATTAATTAATGACTCCAGAAATATGGCTATTAAAATCAATGCCGTTTTAGCGAAAGAGAACATCCGAGATCGTAGTTATTTTGCCTCGATGATTCCGAATTATTCTTTTGCATTGAAAGAACATCTCCGAAAAGGCGTTGATCTGTCTGACCTCGATTACGATAATGTGGATGATTTTGAAAATGTGCGAATAGCTCAGCACATTCCAAATGCCATTGCGAATGGTATGTATAGCAGGCTGCATAAACTATATCGTGATCAAGTAATCAGTGGTGATCAATTGATAACTTTAGACAAAGAATTAAAATCATTTACAGATATTGCGGGGGCATGTGAGCGAATTAAAAGTACCCCTATCCCCTATTCTTATAGTCTATTCTTTAAAAAAGTAATATTTATTTATACTGCCACGCTACCTTTTGGTTTGGTTTATGATTTTAAATATTGGACGGTTCCGATAGTGTTTTTTATGCTTTATGTATTCGGGAGTATCGAGTTAATAGCGGAGGAAATTGAGGATCCTTTTGGCAAGGATGTTAATGATTTACCTACCGATGAGATAGCTTTGAGAGTGAGGGTAAATACTCGGGAAATACTTGGTTATACAGCTCCTGTGATCCATAAGTGAGTAATTTCATTCCTAGCAAAAAACAACAATGAATTAGGCACTCCAACAAAGTGCTAAGGAGAATTTCACAAATTACAATTGGGAAAATCCAGCAGAGATATAAGTATTTGGCAAGGTTGTGGTATGCACTCTGCAAATGAAAAAGGGCTGTCTCCAGTAGTTAGTGACAGCCCTTTTTGATTCAGATATTGCGTTGCTTACAAATTCGGAATAATCTTCTTTTTCGGATATTTCACGGTATAGCGCAAAATAAATTCTTTTGTTTCTCCAGGTGCCAACTTCACATCCCAATCAACAAATCCTGTAGTGGCATCAAATTTTCCGTTACTCAATTCTTCGTTAATTACTTCGATGTCTGCATTGGTAGTTAACGGAACTTGATCGCGAATAAGAATACTAATCTCTGATTTTTTGCCATTCGTTACCTTTATTTTAAAGGCCTTTGTGGTAGCTTTCTTGCTACCAAATACAGAGGTTTTGCAAAATTCTTTGATTTGATCGCGAGTTACTTTGATAGCATTGTCGCGACCTAATGATAACTCAAGCGTATCAGAGGTAATGGAAGGATCGATGTACGATTTCCCAACAAATGTGCCTTGGTAGTATATATTTGTTTCACCACTAAGCAGATTATGTTCTCTCCATTCCCTTGCTCTGGCAATCAAGAACGCATCGCGATCTGCTGCCGGAGCAACAAAATAACGGTATTCTGCAGGTAAATCAAATTGCTGAATTTGCACATCATAATGCTGATTGTCCGAAGGAATTTCACTCGGAATACCAATTTGGAATTCAACGTTGGTGAGGTTGGATTGAACAGTCACTGTTTCTGCTAAACCAACCCCAGCCTTCATATCACCATTCCACATATATATATCTTCAGTAGCAACTTCAGGTGCTCCATCATACCCACCAGATTTGCCCTCTTCATTTCTATATAAATGAGCCATAGGATCATTCATGTACAAATACCATGGATAAATGGCAGGTGGCGTTCCACCGGCTGATGGATTTCCTGTGCTAAGTGTAAGATTAATTCCTTTCCAATCATCGCCCGTGCTCTGATAAACTTTTGCTCTGTAAGTAAGTTCAACAGGCGCATTTATCTCATTTACTCTGATGTCGTAAACAGGATACCATGCCGCATTAGCCGCCAAATATGAAAATTCAATGGGAGCCGTTTTGGTTTTTTCTGATTTGAGAAAGACTTCAATCTCGCTGGTATATTTATTAAATCTGGCGTTGAGATCATTTAAATCATTTCTCAACCTTTGAATGCTTTCATTGATCTCACGTTCCTCCTGATTCAATTCGAGAATTCTGAATTCAATTTCTTTCAAACGGTTTCTGAAAAAATCAGCTACTTCCATTAAATCATCAGCCAGAAGATTACTGTCTGTGCCTTTGATGGATCTATTACTGAGAATCATTTGCTTTTCTTCGTTAAACACGCTGCGCATACTTTGACGCATTTGCAATTTGAATTCAAGATCGTTGAGGCTATCCTTTTTGGATTTGATAACAGGATTCAATTCCTGATCACCCAAATAATTGACTTTGTGCTTTACGCTGAAAATCATGTAATCAGGGCTGCCTTTAATTTGAATACTGTTTGCATCAAGTTGTGGGCTCAAGTCTTTGAATACGATACGATTATCGCCCGCTTTAAGCGAGAAATTGGCTTTTCTAGTTACTTGTGCCCCTTGCAGAAATACAGTTACATCAGTAACATTGGATTTTACCGTTTCTTGAGCATTCATCACAAAAGGTGAACAAAGAAGCAGCATAAAAAGAATACGAATTGTCATTTGATTCTGGATTGTATTGTAAATATGGTGGAATTAGATCAAAAACAATGCCTTATTCGGGCAGACAAATAATAGTATCATATACAGCTCCATAACCAGCCCAAACTCCGAGACCACCAACAACATTTGATCTTACATTTCCCGGTGAAGCAAAAGGTGAGCCATTGCTGGAGACTTGTGTTTCCATGGAAGTAACAAATTCATAAACACCACGATCAATCACACAGCCTCTCACCACAATTGTATCTCCTACTTTAAAGTACCCGCGCTCGTCGTTATTATCATCTTCTTTATTCGAATTCGGCTGAGCACCTCGATAATAGGCAAACTCGAAACTCAAGCCATTAAAAAACATATCATCATAAACCGATCCTATTGGAGCAATAAAACTCTGATCTTTTTGTTCCCCTGCATGTTCACTCCAATCCGGATAACTATTGATTCTTTTGGCAAACCATCGATAAGCATTTCCAAGACTATCCGGATCTTCTAATATGGCGTAAGCAAAACCTAATGAATCAGTATTGCCTGAAATTTGAAACCAAGTACTATCCAATTGCACTAATTCGTTGATTTTGGTGCTGGAGGTTACCACTTCACCCTCGTATTCAACACGCAGATCATAAATTTTACCTAATTCACCCCAAATAGCCTCATTAAAAGATAGGTATGCACAGATGTCTATTGTTTGTAATTGCTCGGCAGTGAAGCCGGTAATTTCGGTAACAAGTGGCAATAAATCTTCCGGGATTTGGGAACTGCATATTTGTTGAAGTGTATCGGTAATAGTTCCGTTTGAAACGATTACAGTTGCGCCTTGCAAGTATAAATTTTGAAGAGAATTGATATCAATTGGATCAAAATAGCCTTGACTTTTAGAAAGTAAAACGAAGGGAGGATTTCCTTGTTCGATGCTGCCTTCTACTACAATCTTAGGTTCAGCTTGAGGAAGATCCACTGTAATTTCCTTTTCACAGGCTAAAAAGGAAGTAGCCAAAATAAAGATCAGAAAGAAATTTCGTCCGATTTCCTTGGCTTTAAATAATGATTGCTTTTGCACACTGCAAAGATATTAAGCCGATGTAGAAAAATAACATCAGAACTTTGTAAAAATAGGTTTTGAGAAGTTAAAAAATGTGTATTTTTGCGCCCTGCAAGTTCTATTACATACCAATGCTGCAAGGAAATGATTGACGCCAAGGACCGCAGTGAAGTCAGCTCTAAGATTATCGAGCAAATGGGTCTTCACAACCACGAACAAGTGGTATTTTGTCAGGATCGTTCAACAGGTCTCAAAGCCATTATTGCCATTCACAACACCGTTCTGGGCCCAAGCCTAGGTGGTACTCGTATGTGGATGTATAGCAATGAAAATGAGGCACTTAAGGACGTTCTTCGCCTATCTAGAGGCATGACTTACAAATCATCGCTCGCTGGATTAAATCTGGGCGGTGGAAAAGCCGTAATTATTGGTGATGCCAGAAAAGACAAATCGGAGGCTTTAATGCGCCGTTTTGGGAAATTTGTGGACTCTCTCGCCGGAAAGTATATTACCGCTGAAGATGTAGGAATAAATACCCGCGATATGGAATACGTTCACATGGAAACGGACCACGTAGCAGGTTTACCTGAATATATGGACGGTAGCGGAGATCCTTCGCCAGTTACAGCATACGGGGTTTACGTTGGTATGAAAGCCGCGGCTAAAGAGCGTTATGGAAATGATAGTCTCAACGGAAAGCGAGTTGTTGTGCAAGGTGTTGGTCATGTTGGCGAATACCTCGTTAAGCATTTGGTTAATGAAGGAGCTAAAGTTTTAGTGAGTGATATCTACGAAGATCGACTGAAACACATGGTTGACACCTATAAAGTTGAAGTTGTTGAAGTGGATGAAGTTTATGATGTTCCAATGGACATCTATTCTCCATGCGCCTTAGGTGCTACTATTAATGACGATACATTAAACCGATTGAAGTGCAGCATCATAGCTGGTGCCGCAAATAATCAGCTCGCTGATGAGGTGAAGCACGGACAGGAAGTAATGTCCAGAGGTATTATTTATGTTCCTGATTATTTGATTAATGCAGGTGGAATTATAAACTGTTACTGGGAAGTAATAGGGTATAACCGCGAGGCAGCTATGAGCAGTACAGAAGGCATTTATCATACTGCCGGACGTATTTTCAACATGAGCAAAAATGAAAACATTCCAACATATCTTGCCGCTAATCGTTTAGCAGAAGCAAGAATAGAAGCAATGGGAAACGTAAAACTTAGCTTCTAAACATGCTGAACAGAAGGCAGTTGCGAATAAAGGTATTGCAGTCATTGTATGCCTATTATCAGAGTGATGAACAGGATGTAGTGAAGGCTGAAAAGCAGCTTCATTTCAGCATTGACAAGATGTATGAAATGTACCTTTATTTGCTTCAATTGATAGTGGAAATGCAAGGCATGGCCATTGAGAAAATTGAATCAGGAAGAAATAAGAAGCTCCCTACTCCCGAAGATCTTACACCAAACACCAAGTTTGTAACTAATATTCCTCTAAGAATGCTTTCGAATAGCAAGGTGCTTCGAAAAGCATGTGAACAAACAGGAGTTTCCTGGTCTGATAATATGGATTTGGTGAAGAAAGTCTTCAAAGCCCTCACAGCAACTGAAGATTACATTGAATACATGGGTTCAAAGACGCGCGGATTTGAACATGATAAGGAGTTTTTACTGCGATTCTTCAAGAGACACATGGTTAATTTTGACATGCTCCATGACTATTTTGAAGAAAAGAGTATTTTTTGGAATGATGATCTTGATCTGATGGCAGGAATGGCAATTAAAACCATTAAAAATATTGATGAAGATAAAGATGATATCGAGCTGTTAAGCCTTTGGAAAGATGCGGAAGATGAGCAGGATTTTATGAAAATTCTGTTCAGACAAACTGTGTCTAAAGGAGAAGAAAATGAAAAGCTCATAGATGAGTCAACTAAAAATTGGGAGTTGGAGAGAATTGCATTGATGGATATAATCCTGATGAAAATGGCTTTGGCCGAGGCGAAATCATTTGCGAGTATCCCACTAAAAGTTACTTTGAACGAGTATATAGAACTTTCAAAATATTATAGTACTCCAAAAAGTAATAGCTTTATCAATGGTGTTCTCGATCAGTTGTTCAATAAACTCAAAGAAAACGGTACGATTGCAAAAACGGGTCGCGGATTAATTGACGAATGATGAAATTAATTTTACTCATATCGACTTCCATTCTTCTATTTGCTTGTTCGAGCGGAAGTGATAAGGTAAATTCTGATCATTTAAATTTTCCGGCAACAGCTACAGGCCAATTGCCAGAGCATTTACCTGAATTAAGTTTTACAGATACTGTTTTCAATTTTGGAACAATCACTGAGGGGGAAAAAGTAGAATACACTTACAAATTCGTGAATTCCGGTGATGCGGAGCTTGTGATTTCCAGGGTTGAAACATCATGCGGATGTACAGCATTAAAAAGTTGGCCGCGTGAACCAATTTCACCTGGCGATGGAGGTGTTATAGAAGTGGTTTTTAATTCCGATCAGAAAACGGGTAAACAGAACAAGTCAATTAAAGTAATAGCTAACACTTATCCTGCAACAAATATTCTACACCTGACCGGCGAAGTTGTTGGTCCAAATTCAAAATGATTATGAACACTTCACACATACTGTTACAGGCTGCTGATCAGCCAAGTCCATGGGGATCTCAATTGTTTCTTCTGGGTGGATTACTTTTGATCATGTATTTCTTTATGATTCGTCCGCAAATGAAGCGCTCTAAAGAAGCTAAGAAATTCAGAGAGAACATTCAGAAGGGAGATAAGGTTGTTACTATAGGTGGCTTACATGGTCGAGTATTAGAAATTGAAGACACTACCGTTTTGGTAAGTATCGAGACTGGCAAAGTACGCATTGAAAAGAGCGCTCTGTCTGCATCTGCTCAAGCTAGTGAGCAGGACGTGGCTCAGAGAGCGAAATAATAATCAGATGCAGTTATGGATACTTTCATAACTGCTCTTAAATATTCAAAGAAATGAAATTGATTTTGCTCGCTGTGATTTTCATGGCCATTGCATTTGCAGGCATTGCAGTTAAAATTCTTTTGAAGAAGAACGGTAAATTTGCCGGAACTTGCGCAAGCAATAACCCCATCCTCAGAGAAGAGGGAGCTTCATGCAATATATGTGGTGCTCGTCCTGAAGAAATTTGCAAGAAATAAGAAATCGCAGCCTAATTTAATCTTCATCATCTCCCACGCTCCATTGTGTTGGCGTTTGTGTTTCAGTTATAAAAAACTGGCAAGCTTTGAGCGATATGGGAATTCCTTTTATCTGAGATCCATAAATTTCAGTGAAGAAAACCGGCTGATCTGGTCTTTCTTTTAGCATATCCGCTCTGAACTCCTTAGGAAAAGCATTCTCTTTCATTCGCTTCGATTTGAGTTGAGTTTCTGTTACCCAATCAATGGTGAAAGAATCAACAGCGAAGTTCGTTTTAGCTTCTTTGCTATAAGCCCTCAGGCCTCCATTTAAAAGGAAAGTATAAGCATCGATTACAGAATCGCATGCTGTTCTTCCTACCGTTATATAAGGCTTTGGGAAAACAGCGTATTTTCTTTCAATAATTGTGATATTGCCATGTTCCCCATATTTGGCTTGTATAGACAATGCAACCTCTTTGTTACTGGGGTATGGAATTATTTCAATAAATCCTTTTTTAAACAAATAATCAGCCCCTGCAATTGTGGTGTCAAGCAGTATTGTTTCAGGTCCTGCCTCGATTCTAATGATGTTAACGGATTCTTCAAATAAATAATGATTATCAGGAATAATACTAGCACATACTTTTCCCGGTACTATGCGGAAGTCGATTTCATTTTGCGATAAAACAGGCAAAATCCATGTAATATTTAGAATGCAAAATATAACAAGTCGTATAGGCCTTTCCATTAATCTTTACATTTTATTAGGTCAATTCCATTGTACATTGAAATATACTCACATTTATACTTGCTGAGATCAGGAATTTCGATTTATGCACATAATCCGACCTTTCTTCATTTTTGAAATTTGGAGCTTATATTGCATAAATCGAAATTCTCAACGGTTGATTAATTCTTGATATTTTCAGGCCAAATAACTTCTGCCATCACCCTGAAACCAATGGTTGGATCAGATTTTTCGTATCCAATAACGCTTTCATTTCTGATATCATATCCAGGAGAACGCCAGCTACCACCAACTGCAATACCTGGCTTATCAATCATTTCTGCAACATTCCCATTAAGATTATAAATGCCAAAATCATTTGGTGAAAAAGCATTTACCTGTGCTGTTACATCAGCCAATGAATTACCTGCTTGCAAGGGATAAACCATTTTATTCTTGTCTGTAATTACTTCATAATGACTTGTTTCTGCATTAAAATGAATGTTTTCAGATCCAATTCTTGCATAGTTTGCCAGTGCACATCCTTTAGCATTGGTCAAAGAATTTCCTCCCCAAGAATATACTGCTCTGATATGATTTGCATCTGCAGCTCTTTTCCATGATGCATGATCAGGAAGTTTATACGTTACTTTAATGCCAGGACAAGCTTTTTCGAATGTAGCTTTATTTATATTACTCAACCATTCACAGTATTTCAAAGCTGCTTCGTAATTCACATTAACTACCGGAAAATTATCATACGCGTGGTGAGAATGATAATATTCAGTGTAAGGTTTTCCACGGCTATAGCTATATTCCTCTTGCCAATTAACAGTATCTACTTCTACTTTTTTAAGCAGTTCGGCATCACCTGTAAGTTTCACATAATGAACAAATTCTTTGTATTCGAGATTCGATACCTCCGTTTTGCATAAATAGAATGATTCTGTTTGTATTGAATCTTCGTTTAGCCAAACCTTACCTGCCGGAATTTCGGAAAAATTTTGTGCGAAAAATTTTGGAAATAGACTTGGCTTCTTCAGCATAAAACTAACTGAAATTAAGGCAGAGATAATGGCGATCGACATGGATAGTTTGGTTTTCATACTTCAGGTTTCAAGGTTATTTAATCACATGTCAATTCGGCTACTCAGAATATTTTGAACATCCTGCATAGTGGTTATTTTATCACTATAGACTTTGAAATTCGTCTTGCATTCCGCTTTTTCCTTTTCCGCCGGAAGTACCACTTCATCTGCTATGGCAATATTTCCGGTTGGAGTAATGGCAATGAGCACATTGTCGGCCTCCGGATTGATTTCAAATGACGCTCGGCCAGTCATATTATAAAGTGTATTGCGACCTTTCTCAACCAAGTAGAGATTGCTGCTCATTAAAGGGGCCCCCATATCATCAAGCTTTACTAGAATAACCTCTTGTCCCTGAGGGAGATATTGTGGAGCATCGCAATTCCATATTCCAAAATTTCTAACCTGAAAGACCCTCATGGTCATGCTGGCACTATATTCTGCTTGTCTCAATGCCACTATCGCTTCTAATTGCTTTTTGCGTTGTTCAATGAACTCAGCTTTTCTGCTGGCTTCTTCTGCTTTTACTTGGGCTAGTTTGGTTCTTATTTCTGCTTTTTTCTGCTCCACTCCTTTCTGATATGAAACAAATAATTCTTCATATTTTTCTTGAGCTTTTTCAAAGTCCTCTCCAACTAAAACCGGCTTGCACAGTACCTCGTAATCTTCTCCAGGTCTCCAGAAATGAAGAATATAAGTGCCTTTTTTATTTCCTCTTTTTACATCAATACTGTTCCATTCCAAATCAGCTTTTCGCTGATCGAAACGGTCTAAATCCAAAACTTCAAATTTGTATCCATCGTAAGCTTTAAGTTCCGGAAAATATTTGGTGTCGGCATCAATGGCCACCAGCATGGCATCTAATTCCGCTTCTATTGGTTTGGCAGGTGCCTGAGCTTCCAATTTTTGAATTTCTTCTTGCAATTTGAGTTCTTGTTCGTCAACTTTCGTTGACAGCTCCATATCATAATTTAAAATTCGCTGCTCAAGAACAGCCAATTTATTATTCCGTTTGTAATCCAAATAATCTGATTCTGAATTCATTACTATGGCTCTGTCTTTTACAATGAATTCCCATTCATTCTTATCCTGGTTGTAGAAGTATTGATTGAAATAGGTATCATTTGATTTTGAAGTCCAAGAAACTTGAATTGGCTTTTCTTGATGTATAGCGAGTTCTTCGGATCCCGGTTTATCCGCAATTTGAGCCTTTATCTCAAACATGCCGGCAGATTCAAAATACATGCGGGTTCCGCTGCTGTCATAATGCATCGGGATTCCGCTCACCAATATTTCTGAATTGGTATGAAATTCTCTAAAACTGATTTTTACTTGCTCTGTTACTTCTTTTCCGTTTGCATCAAGAATACTATTTGCAGGAATTCTAATTTGACTGCGTCCGATATCCAGCAATTGATCTTCATTCGGATTGATAAAAGCTGTTTGGAAAGGAATGATTTCATCGCCAAATGGAGGATTAATGGAAATTTCAACATTTTGAGCAGTTTGTTCCTCATTAATTACTGCTTCGTTTGCATTGTTTTTAGTTAGCAATAACACAACTACCGCGATACTTGCGACTAAACCTAAGGTGTAAAGTATAGGTTTGATCCAAGAAGCAGATTTGCCTTTTAAGCTATTGGTGCCAAGTTCTTGACTTGCACTAGTATTCGATATTTTATTCAGGATTGCATCAAAGTTTTTACCCTTAGCAATTTCTTCCTGACTAAGTGGATTGCGATCCTTATGTACCCCTTCGTTTTTCATCTCATTTCTTTTTGGAGAGCAATTTTCAAGCGTTCAATGGCGCGATAGCTGCGCACTTTAGCATTGTTCTCAGTAATTTCAAGTATATCACCAATCTCCTTAAATGATTTAGATTCGAAGAAGCGCATTTCGATCAGGAGGAAGTCAGCTGAAGCCAATAAAGGCAACTTATTCATGATCTGTGTTAATTGCTCTTCGTCTACCTCCGACCCCATTTCTTTGATCATCAATTCAACGCCGGGAGTTTCGATTACTACTGCTCTGAATTTTTCGGATTTTCTAAAAAATCCATTCAGCTCATTCAGAGCAATTCTGTACAACCAGCTCGAAAAAGGCAATCCACGAAATTCATAATCCTGAATCTTTTGAATGGCTTGTAGAAATGTTTGGGAAGTGATATCATAAGCATCATCAATCCTGCTCAGTCTTCTGTACACGAATTGCAGAACAGGTTCGTAATACTTATCATACAGAGGTCTAAAAGCGCCAGGATGCTGTTTGGCAGCTTCGATCCACTCTTTCTCTTGTAAGAGATCAGTAGTGTTTTGATGATACTTTCCGGCAATTACCTGCATACACTGAGATTAGATACATATCCATAATGAGGGTATATTATAAAAGATACAGCGAAATGAAAAAAAAATTGCGATAGACCAGAAATTGAGCAGGCTCAAAACAGCATACATTAACTGTCTGATTTGACCAATAGTCGCTCAAATCCTGGACTTACAAGGGTTTGTAACGTACCATCGCCATTATCAAACACCACATAAACTTCCAATCCTAAGTCGGGGTTGTTTGCAAGAAAATCATTCATACCTTCCAATCCCATCACCAAAAAAGCTGTAGCATAAGCGTCTGCTTCGGCACAAGAATTGGCGAGCACTGTCACGCTCAAAACATTGTGATCTACCGGATATCCCGTTTTTGGATCGATGGCATGGCAATACTTTTTGCCGTTAATTTCATAGTATTTGCGATAACTTCCTGATGTTGCTAATGCTTTGTTTCCAGGTTGAAGTACTGCTTGAAACTGGTCTCGGTTGATATTGTCTTCGGGTTTATCAATGGCGATTGTCCAAGGCTTGCCTTGCGGATTTTGGCCTTTGCAAATTAACTCCCCACCCAATTCAATCATATAATGCTCATAACCGCGATCATTAAAAATTCCAGCAAGTCGATCAATCGAATAGCCTTGTGCAATCGCATTGAAATCTAATCGGACCCCTGGCTTGCCTTTGCGTATTTGAGTTTCTTTATATCTACCATCTTCAAGCAGATCTAGCATATCTATATTGGACTCTTTAAAACCTACAAATTGTAATGCTGAATCTATACTGATTTGATTCACATTTCCCCTGTTTTTCAAGCCAAATCCCCATAAATCTACAAGTGGGTAAACTGTTGGATCAAAAGCTCCATCAGTGATTTTCCATATATCTCGACTGATTTCAAAAACGGAAGGAAAGTAGAATCGCTCCTGATCATAGAAGGTGAACACTGTATCTGTGCGGTCAAATTTATTAATTTGATTTATCAACGAATTCTCCACCCAAAGTGACAAATCCTGATCGAACAAAACCAACATACTATCAACCGCTAATTTGTGGTCTGCAGAATCACCAACATAAGTTATAGTATAGGTTGTGCCTTGTGCCTCTCCACTAATAGTACGATGAGGAAAAACTGGGTTTTCTGCTTTCTTGTTATCATCGTCACAAGCAGCAAGTATAACGATCAAAAGGAAAAAAGGAAGATTCTTCATACGTCAAAAATCGTGATTTAAAGGCGAATAACATAAAGGCCTATTAAAATGGGGATTACATTCGAAATGATGTGCTTTATTTTATTGTTTCAGGATGAATCGGAAATTTGTTTTCAATTTAGCTCTGATATTTTAATATCTCAGAATGTTCCCTATGCAATAAAATCTCACGTTTGGAACCGCTTATTTTTTTTTTTCGAGATGATGGAATGAAAAGATAGGGATTATGATCATGATCAATTTGTAAATTATTGATTCTATGCACATTGCGATATTGTAGTTGATGTAACAGTTTTAAACGTAAACAAACGTAACCCGCACGACTTAATTCGGGAGGAATAGTATCTTTAATCCGGGGAGGAGGAGTGGTGGACCCCATGCCTCGATGTTCAAATAATCACTATAATCCTTACCTGCATTGGATTTAACGCATTTATTGGGTGTGTCTAAATTTCGGACTTAACCAGAATTATCTCCATTTTCCGCTGAAATTCCTCCAATTTCTTCAGCGATCAAAAATCAACTCAAAAAAAAAGGCCATCTTCCGACAGCCTAATTTTCACAATTTTATCTTTTAGCCTCCGAAATCATCGAATGCCACATTCTCTTTAGGAATTCCCCACTCATCAGTCATTTTTATAACCGCTTGGTTCATCATAGGAGGCCCACAGAAATAAAACTCGATATCTTCAGGAGAATCATGTTTACTTAGATAGTTATCGATAAAAGCTTGGTGAACGAATCCAACAAAACCGTCACCTTCCCTATCATTCATATCTTTTGACGGTTTCCAATTGTCTTCAGGTAGCGGTTCAGAAAGAACGACATGGAATCTAAAATTAGGGAAGTCTTTTTCAATAGCTCTAAAATCGTCTACATAGAATAACTCTCTTCTAGATCGGCCGCCATACCAGTATGATACTTTTCGTCCGCTTTTAAGGGTGTGAAAAAGGTGGAAGATATGAGAGCGTAAAGGAGCCATACCGGCACCTCCGCCAATATAAACCATCTCAGCTTCAGTCTCTTTGATGAAGAATTCACCGTAAGGACCTGAAATTGTTGCTTTATCGCCCGGTTTACAACCGAAAACGAAAGAGGAACAGATTCCGGGATTAACATCCATCCAAGCATTGCGGGCACGATCCCATGGTGGAGTGGCAATACGAATATTTAGAATGATGATGTTACCTTCAGCCGGGTGATTAGCCATGGAATAAGCCCTGAAAATTGGTTCAGGATTTTTCATTTTTAAAGACCACAGACCAAACTTATCCCATTCTGCTTTAAATTCATCTGGTTTTTTTCCGAGTTTTGGGTGAGCAGTGATGTCGATGTCTTTGAAATCAACTTGAATAGCAGGGACGTCAATTTGAATATAACCGCCAGCTTCAAAATGAAGTGATTCACCTTCGGGAAGTCTAACGACGAATTCCTTAATAAATGACGCTACGTTGTAGTTTGAAACTACCGTACACTCCCACTTTTTAATACCAAATATTTCTTCAGGAACATGAATTTTCATGCTCTGCTTTACTTTAACCTGGCATCCTAAGCGCCATTTAGCAGCAATTTCTTTTCTGCTGAAATAAGGTACTTCAGTGGGTAGAATTTCGCCGCCACCTTCAAGCACCTGACATTTGCACATAGCGCAAGTACCGCCGCCACCGCAAGCAGAAGGAAGGAATATTTTAGCAGCTCCTAATGTAGATAGCAGAGTACTTCCTGCTCCAACTTCAATGGTTTTTTCACCATTAATTTCAATTTTTACAGCCCCTGATGGTGATAGTTTTGCTTTCGCATAAAGAAGCAATCCAACCAATATTAAAGTGATCAGCAGGAATACTACGAGTGTAATAACGAGTGTAAGTCCCATTTGGTTTAATCTTTCTTCGTTCGTATCAAATTGTGATTCCCATGAAACTCATGAATGCTATACCCATGAGACCGGTAATTATAAATGTTATGCCGAGACCGCGAAGCGGTGCGGGCACATTAGAATATCGAAGCTTTTCTCGGATGGCAGCAATTGCAACAATTGCTAAAAACCAACCCACCCCGGAACCTAATCCAAATACGGTTGCATCTCCGATTGAGGTGTATTGACGTTCTTGCATAAAAAGTGCACCCCCAAGAATTGAACAGTTAACTGCAATAAGAGGCAAGAATATTCCTAGAGCTCCATACAAAGCAGGTGCAAATTTCTCAACAACCATTTCAACTAATTGAACTATAGCTGCAATCACGGCAATAAACATGATGAAGCTAAGGAAGCTAAGGTCAATGGCAGCATAAGAAGGGTCAAGCCAAACTAATGCACCTTCTTTTAGAATGTAGTTTTCTAGCAGATAATTTACCGGGATTGTAATTCCGAGCACAAAAATAACGGCCGCACCTAGACCAACAGCTGTTTTAACTGTTTTTGATACCGCGAGATAAGAACACATACCTAAGAAATAGGCGAAAATCATGTTCTCAATAAAAACACCTTTTAGGAAAATATTTAATGATTCCATTTTGTTAAGTTCTTAAGCTTTTTCTACGAGTTTGGTATTCTTACTGCGCTGAATCCAAATTATGATACCTACAACAACAAGAGCCATTGGAGGTAAAATCATAAGATTATTATTCATGTATCCAGCCTCAAAAAATGATGCAGGTATAAATTTTATTTGACCAATGCCAGGGAAACTAATCGCCCCAGAGCCAAATATTTCACGCACTACGGCAACAGCAAGAAGGATCCATGCGTAGCCTAATCCATTACCCAATCCGTCTAGTAAAGATGGCCCAGGTCTATTGCCTAATGCAAATGCCTCGAGACGTCCCATCAATATGCAGTTCGTAATAATCAATCCAACAAATACAGAAAGCTTTTCAGAAATATCAGGGACAAAAGCTTTAAGTACTTCATTTACAATAATTACTAGTGCAGCTACGACTACAAGCTGAACAATAATTCTGATACGATCAGGAATTACATTTCTCAACATTGAGATAATGACATTACCTGCCATTATTACAACAATTACTGAAAGTGACATCATTACCGCTTGCTGAACTTGAACTGTTATAGCAAGAGCTGAACAAATACCTAGTACCTGCACGGTAATCGGATTTGAGTCATTGAGTGGATCAGTAATGAGTTTTTTATTCTTTTTAGAAAAAAGCCCTTCTTTTGGAACTTTTATTTCTGTTGTTGCTGTGCTCATAAATAACTCCTGTTTATTAGTTGGTAACAGACTGCAATCCTGAAAAATGGTTGAAATAGATAATAAAGGTACGGTTAATCATTTCTTCAACACCTTTGCTGGTTATAGTGCCACCAGTAATTCCATCAACCTGATTTTTTGATACAGGTACACTACCACCCTTTAGAATTTCAAAGTACTTTTTGGAACTTGAATCAACAATCCTCTGACCATAAACTTCTGTGAATCTTTTTTGAAATTCGGGCTGATTGATTTCAGCGCCAAGTCCGGGCGTTTCTGATTTATGATCAAACTTCGCTCCAAATATCGTTTTATAGTCACTTTCCAATGCTATAAAACCCCAAATTGGTCCCCAAAGCCCTTTCCCAACCATTGGAACAACATATAATGTTTTGCCATCCTTCTCACATTTGTAAACTGGAAAATACTTATTCTCTTCAGCAAGTTCGCGATCGCGATAATCCTTTTGAATGTCAACCGTAAAAGCCGAAATATCGCCATCAACTTTATTACCTTCAAAATTGATCACATAAGCTTCTTTTACATATTGCTCAAAAATCTGAGCAGCATTTTCTCTAGTTGCTTCAACCTTTATTGCGCCGAGAATATCCATGCGTTTTTTATTCTCAGCATTTTGGTTTTGTTTGTCTTTCAAACCCATAGAAACCAGGGCTAAAAGCGTACCAACTACAATAACCATAATAATGGCAAAAGTGAAGGTAAATCCGTTTGAGTTCTTATCGAAGGCCATGTCTTAAGCTAATTGAAGTTTGGCGCGTTTCATTCTTTTACGAATATTTGATTGTATAACATAGTGATCAATGAGTGGAGCCATTACATTCATAAATAGAACTGCCATCATTACTCCCTCAGGGTAAGCTGGATTGAATACGCGAATCATGATCGATAAAAATCCGCCTAAAAATCCGTAAATAAGTTTGCCCGTATTCGTTTGCGCTGCGGTTACAGGATCAGTTGCCATAAACACTAAGCCAAACATAAATCCACCCATAACAATTTGGTGGAGCGGAGGCATGGTCATATATGGATTAGCTGCAAACATATTGAAAATCCAACCCATGGCCAATCCGCCAATAAGGAAACTCAACATGATTCTCCAACTTCCGATACCTGTAAAAAGTAGGATAAATGCTCCTATCAGGATTGCAATTACGGAGGTTTCACCAATACTTCCTGGAATAATTCCCCATATACAATTCATAAAACTATAGATTCCATCCACTCCAAACATCCCCATAGTATTTGCAGATTCAGCTGCATTTACTGGCATTCCTACGGTTGCAGCTAACTCTCCTAGTGCGCTGGCGCCGGTATAACCATCTACAAATGTTGATTTATCACCGCTAATCCACACCTCGCCCGACATACGTGTTGGGTACGCGAAGAATAAAAATGCTCTTGCTGTTAGCGCTATATTAATAATGTTCATTCCTGTTCCCCCAAAAACTTCCTTACCAATTAAAACGGCAAAGATTGTAGCCACAGCAACCATCCAAAGGGAAATATCGGCAGGCATAATGAGCGGAATCAACATCCCTGAAACCAGGAATCCTTCGTTAATCTGGTGCTTTTTAATGATGGCAAAAATGAATTCCACACCAAGTCCAGCAGCGTAGGAGACTAAAATTATAGGCAGAACCTGGAACAATCCATAAAGGAATTTATCAAAGAACATTGCCCCGAGAGCAGCATTGGCAGCAATTTCACCAGTTGCGAGTAAATGCTGATGCCCCACGTTCCACATTCCGAATAATAATGCCGGAATCATAGCAACGATAACCAGAAACATAGCACGTTTCATGTCGATACCATCCTTGATATGGGTACCATGATGGGTAACGTGTCCCGGAACAAATGCAAAAGTTTCTAATGCATCATAAACAGGGTAGAATTTTTCGAGCTTTCCACCTTTGGTGAAACTCGGCTTGATTTTGGTTTCAAGAAATTTATGCAGACTGTTCATTCTGTGCTCTGTATTACTTGAATTCTTCCATTATTGCGTCTAGTCCTTCACGCACTATTTTCTGAACCGGAATTTTTGACGTACAAACATATTCGCACAATGCAAAATCTTCAGGCGCTACTTCATAAATCCCAAGATTTTCCATTTGTTCAATATCATTAACAATTATTGCCTTTATAAGATGCACAGGATATATTTCGAAAGGGAAAACATCCTCGTATTGTCCGCTAAAAACAAATGCACGCTCTTCTCCATTCTGATTGGTATCCAGCGCATATTCTTTTTTACCGATAAGCCAAGTTGGAAATGACCTTGATACCGAGAACTTATCGAATCCAGGGCCGAGCCATCCTTTGGTTAGAAAGAATCTTGGATCATGACCTTCTGGTATTACCGTTAATTGCTGATCATAGAATCCAAGGAATCCTTTTTCGTTAACGGTAGTTCCCGTAAGAACATTGCCACTGATAATTCTATTATCGCCCCTATTTATTTTTCCTTTGGTGATACTGGAAACTTTAGAACCTGAAATCAATTCAAAATACTTGCGATCTTTTGCTTCTGAGCCCGTAAGCGCAAAAACTTTTCTTAGATCAACATGTCCGCTGCGAATAAAGCGACCAAGCGAAATTACATCCTGAAAATTTTGATACCATATTGTTTCCCCTTTATTGATAGGCTTAATATGATGAATCTGAACACCTACATTTCCTGCTGGATGAGGACCATCAACCGAATAGGCTGAAACGCCTTTAAATTGACTAAATGCATTAGAGCCCTTTTTCACTCCAAGCTGAACAGGATGATTTCCGGCTAATTTCACTAAAGCCTCAATACCTACCTGGAAATCTGCTTCTTTTCCTTTCAGAATAAATTCAGAATCTGGAGCAAGAGGAGCTGAATCAAAAGTAGAAACAAATATCGCCTTAGGCATATCTAAAGGATTCGCAACAATTGCGAAAGGTCTTTGCTGAATAAGCGGCCAAACCCCTGCCTTAAGCATTTTGGAAATCAAATCTTCGCGACTGCACTTGGTAAGATCTGTCGGTCCGTACTCTTCAAATTGCTGAGAAGCAGAAGGACGAATTCTGATTTCAAGAATTTTTCTTTTATCACCCCTTACAATTTCTGATAAAACTCCGCTTACAGGTGAGCTGAAAAGAACCTGTTCTCGAAGTTTATCATAAAAAATAGGTGTGCCAGCTTTAACTTCGGCACCTTCTTTGAGGAGAAGTTTAGGGATGAGACCGTGGAAATCGGAAGGCTTAAGAGCGTATTCGTCTGATTGAGATGCATTTACCAACTCTTTCGAAGCAATACCGCTAAGTCTAATATCCACGCCTTTGCGAATCTTTATGCTTTGGGACATGTTTTAATGACCTAATTTGGGTGCAAAATTAATGATTTGATGAGGACACAGCAGGAAAGTAAAATAGTTTATTCACAATTTAGAACACTTCTAAATAATCTCGGTTTTATAAGTACTATGGGGCAGACCAAACTTAAAAGGGCTATTATTATTCACTTATTTTTAGCTCTACCCTTGCTCATTAACGCACAGGAAGATTACAATAACTATGCAGGTCTTTGGTATTTTGAAGATATGGTTTATCAGCCTATGATTCGCACGGTGCAGCTCTATCCTGAGGAGGCACCACTCAGTCCAGCATTTATATCACTCAGTTCCAATACTTCTCTGTTTTGTTCTTTTGATGATTTAAGCGGTGGCTTTAGAGATTATTACTTCACTCTAATTCACTGTACTCATGATTGGAAAGCATCAGATTTGCACTCTTCAGAGTATTTAAAGGGTTTTCAAGAATTGAATATCAACAACAGTGAGTCTTCTTTTAACACGAAGGTTGCATACACGAATTATCGTTTCAGCTTTCCTAATGAAGAAATGCAACTCGCTATATCTGGTAATTATTTGCTTCTTGTTTATGAAGACGCTAATCAGGATCAGCCTGTATTCACGAAGCGTTTTGTGGTTTATGAGGAGCTTATACGTTTTGCCAGCAGGGTGAAAGAAGCCACCATTGTATCTGATTCACGATACAAACAAGAGGTCGATTTTACCGTTGTACACCCCTATTATTCCATTGTAAATCCTTACACCGAATTTCATCTAACTGTTTTGCAAAATAACCGCTGGGATAATGCAATTACAGACCTTAGCCCTGTTTATGTGAAAAATAATGAGATTGTTTATGATCATGATACGGAGAACAATTTTGATGGAGGAAATGAATACCGTTGGATTGATTTGAAGAGCATTCGATCGGTTTCTGATCAAGTGGGATTGATTCAGATGGAAGGAGGTGTTTTCCATGCTTATCTCCTACCCGATCCAAAAAGAACATTTGACATCTATCGGTCTGACAGAGATATTAACGGGCGATTTCTTATCCGTAATTCAGACGGATTCGATGATTTTTTAGAATCTGACTATGTTTATGTTCACTTCGAATTGCCTGTTGATCATCCTTATCAAAATGCTTCCGTTTATGTGTCCGGTGATTTAAGCATGAATAGTTATTCAAGGGAAAACAGAATGCAATATGATTCAAATTCCAAGTCATATAAGCTGGTGATGCAATTAAAGCAAGGCTATTATAACTATTTGTATTTGGTGAAAGACAATGAAGAGCGTTTTGGAAAAGTGGATTTAATGGAGGGAAATCACTTTGCAACCGAGAATCAGTACACCGTATTTGCGTACAATTTTGATGTGAGCAGATTTTATGATCGGGTTGTTGGTGTTTTATTTACTGATAGTTTTAATAGATAAGCATACTTTTTTCGTATCTTAGTGCAACTAATTTTAGACTATGAAAACCGCAATTACTCAAGGCGTCAGGATTTCTGTCGAAGTTAAATATCAAGCAGATTACCGCATTCCCGGAGGTGGTCCATTTTTCTTTGCCTATTTCGTTAGCATAAGCAATGAAAACGATTTTGGCATTCAATTGCTTCATCGGCATTGGAAAATTTTTGATAGTAATGGCACCTATCGTTTTGTTGATGGCGCCGGAGTTATTGGTGCACAACCTGTAATTACCCCCGGAGAGTTATACCATTATAACTCTGCTTGTGACTTGCAATCGGGCATTGGTTATATGGAAGGCCATTATGTAATGCATCAATTAGATAACAAAAGGATTTTTAATGTGGAAATTCCAAGATTCGCTTTGGAATTGCCTTTTTCAATGAATTAGATTGCAGCAAGTGCTCAATAATTATCATTGTTCAGCCTAATTTGAACATTAATTCTCATTTGAAATCGTTACTGTGACATCATGAATAAGCAATTCCACAGAATTGTACTCTTGCTAGTATTACAGTCCTCCTGCATTTTGTACGCTCTAGCTCAAAATCGAATTAACGGTTTCAATTTTGAAGGTCCACCAGACCCTGTGGATTCCGAGCCATTTGTTAAAATGCGTCAGGTAGAAGCAAATTTCGTTTCTATAATTCCTTTTGCTTATGGACAAAGCGGTGAATCTATTCTCAAATGGAAAGACTTAAACTGGCAATGGTGGGGCGAAAGTGCTGAAGGTTTGGAGCAATGTTTAAAACTGGCTAAATCTCAAGGATTACAAACCATGGTTAAGCCACAAATCTGGTTTGATCATGGCTCTTTCACCGGACATTTCAAACTTGATACAGATCAGGACTGGAAAGCATTTGAAGCAGAATATCGCAACTATATATTGCATTGTGCTTCTTTAGCTGCGAAACACAATTCTGAACTCTTTTGCATTGGAACAGAGCTTTGCACGTTTGTTGAGCAAAGACCTGCTTTTTGGAATAATTTGATCAAAGAAGTGCGAATTATTTACAAAGGAAAAATTACCTACGCCGCAAATTGGGATTCCTATAAAGAATGTACCCTGTGGAATAACGTGGACTATATAGGAATTGATGCGTATTTTCCACTAAGTAAGCAAAAAACACCAGTTGTGAAATCCCTCTTAATAGCATGGGAACCCTGGTTCCGCGACATCAGATCATTGAGCCTAGCAAAATCGAAACCAGTGCTCTTTACAGAATACGGCTACCGCAGTATTGACACATGTTGCGAGTCGCCTTGGGATTCATCCGGAGGTAAAAATGTAAATCATGAAGCTCAGGATAATGCATTAAATGCCTTATATCAAAAGTTCTGGAGCCAAGATTGGTTTGCAGGTGGATTTCTATGGAAATGGCATGCAAACGATCATCGCTTAGGGCAAAGCAATGACCATTTTAGTCCACAGAATAAAATTGCTCTGCAGACTGTGAAATCATGGTATGGCAAATATTAGTTGGGACTGTTGAACCGGTTTGATAAATAATTCAATAAATAATATTAATTATTGAATGTCACCTAAATTGTAAATCTCCATTATATCTTTCAATTCTTTGCCAAAATCAATTTGAAGATCGATTAATCTACCTGTTTTAATATCAAAAACCCAGCCATGAACCGTGATCTTTCTATCGGCGTAAGCCTCTTGAATGGCGGCTGTTTTGATTAGATTTATACACTGTTCCTGTACATTTAATTCTACCAGTCTATCATAGCGCTTATCTTCATCCTGAATTTTATTCAATTCATCTTTATGAATGCGATAAACATCTCTGATATTCCTTAGCCAGGGGTTCAGTATTCCAAGGTCTTTGGCCTGCATGGCAGCTTTAACGCCTCCGCAATAATAATGGCCACAAACCACAACATGGTTCACTTTCAAATGCCTCACCGCATAATTCAAAACTGACATAACGTTAAGATCAATGCTAATTACCATATTAGCTATATTTCTATGTACAAATGCTTCACCAGGCTCAATTCCCATTAAATCCTCGGCTGTTACCCTACTGTCTGAGCAACCTATATATAAAATTTCAGGTGATTGACCTTTAGAAAGATTATTGAAGTAATCCGGATTTCCAGCCAATTTTTCTGAAATCCATTTCTCATTATTACGGAATATTTTATCGATTTCCATATTACATTAGGATATTATTGTGCGGTTGAAGTGGTTCAGGAATGTTCAATTCATTGAGCATTTCACGCAGATCTATTTCGATGGTTCTGCTCAGTGCCGTTATTGGGACGTCATTAGCACTTCCTTCAAATGGGTTCTCAGTTGCAGATCCTACTTTTTCCATAGAATGAAAAACCCAAGCTATAAGCATGGTAAAAGGAATGGTAAGCCAAACAAACAAAGAGCCAAGCTTCTCAAATTCGTATATCATTCCAAATGGTAAGAGGACAATAAAAATCCAAACATAATAGATGTTGAATGATGCAAATTGACGAGGATAAGGAAAATTTTTAATTCTTTCACACTGTCCTTGCAACACGAGCAGCTCTCGCAGTGCTTTTTGCATTTCCATGTATCTAAATTCGTCTAAACTTCCGGATTCTGCAAGTTCCTTTATTTTTTCTGATTGAATAGCAATGATTTGTGTTGCCTTATTCTTATAGCTCTTTAGATTTTCGACAATTGCAGGGTCGATAAACATTTTGAGTTCGTCAATCATGCTTATCTCATCTTCTCGAACATTAAAAAGTTTTCGATATTCAACATTGGATGGATCCGACATAGTTTCCCATGCACGTGGTTCTCGGAGTTGATGTCTTAAGGCACAAAGCCAGGCAATTTGCATGTGTATTAAATCGCTCTGAACTTTCTTGATTTCTACATTGCTAAGCGATTGAGTTCGGTACTTGTTTGATATGAAATCACGGGCCATCAAACCCCAACTTCTGCTCTCATTAACGATGCCTCCCCAAATTCTGCGCGCTTCCCATAATCGATCATAACATACATTGTTTTTAAAACCGACCAGAAAAGCCACTGCTGTGCCAATCAGCGCAATTGGAAGCCAAGGCAAAGTGAGGAATTTCCAGTCCAGAAACTCATATAAAAGTGTTGGTATAAAAGCGATTATAGCAAAGATGAACAACTCTCTTCTAGTCCAGAAGAAAACTTCTTTTATCTCATATTTTCGACCAGCATGCATTCTGTTAAGCTTATGTAGCAAATATAAATAGAACGAGTTTAACAATTTCCAAAAATAAGGAGATGAATCGCCGCCCGAACTAGTTGCAGAATTATATTAATTCATTCTCAATATGTTCTAGCTCTTTAGGCTTTTCAATTAAAACAGCATAATATTTTTATTTGCGAAAAAAGTTAAAGGTTCCTTTCAAACACATAATCAAAAAGAGATCAGCAGCACTGATCTCTTTAAAAAACGAACTTATAAGCCGGGTTCTGTATCCGAATAAACGGACCCTCATCATTTATCTGAGCGACCTACCCTCCGGGATCGAGCGAGCAGCCCTTTTCGTCTTTCGACGAGCCCCGGTTTACATGGTCTTTCAGCCCGAAAGGTTTACCTGAGCAAATGCAGTCACCTGCAATCCTGGTGGTCTCTTACACCACCTTCTCACCCTTACCTGTGATGATCAAAGATCAGCCATCGGCGGTATAAATTTCTTCAGTACTATCTGTAGTCGAACCTACGCCTTACGGATCGGAATCGACTCCTTCCCTTAACAAGAAGTTCGGTGCTCTATGCTGCCCGGACTTTCCTCCCCGGTTACCCGGAGCGATGAAGCAGTTCGTTGCAGTAAAGATAAATAAATTTAATTTCTTGCCAGCTCGTTGCCGCGCCCGTTGACTCGCACTGCCTGCAGCGCTTCTAATAAAAAAAGGCCGCCTCTTCCGAGACGGCCTTTCCATACAGAGCTTATAAAGCCCTCTAATATTATTGCTTGATCAACTTAGTAACGTGAGATTTTCCTTCAGAAACTAATTGCAAGTAATACATGCCAGAAGCCATTGAATTGATATTGAGGTCATGACGAACAACACCTGCGCCATTCAATTGCTCGCTGATTACGCTGCGACCCATAGCATCTATAACATTCAAGTTAATGGTTTCTCCATTCATACCTGCAAGAGTAAGAACAAATTCGCCGTAGCTTGGATTTGGGTAAACTGCAACGCTGATTCCATTGATAAATTCTTCAATTCCAACAGAAATAATAATTGTTTCAGTGATTTCGCAATCATTTGCATCGGTAATGGTAACAGTGTAGCTACCGCCATCTAGTCCATCTATATCTTGTGATGCAGAAGAGAAACCACCGGGACCACTCCAATCATAAGCGTACGGGCTAGTGCCGCCTGTTACAGTGATATCAATTTCGCCATTTCCTGAACCATCATCACCGGTAACATCGCTGCTTAGGTCAAGTGAAGAAGGCTCTTCAACAGTGTAAGCCTCAGATGTAGAACATCCGTTGCCATCTGTTACAGTAATTTCATAATCACCTGCTGCTAAATCATCAAATGTTCCATTATTCTGAGGTGCGCCACCGTCGATAGAGTAAGTATAAGGCATAACACCACCAGCACCCATTGCCATGATAGATCCATCAGAATCATCATTACATGAGGCACCAGAGATAGTAGCTGAAAGAGCAACAACAGCATTTTCTGTAACAGTGTAAGAAGAAGTAACTTCACAACCTGAATTTAAATCCTGTGCGATAACTTCATAAGTACCTGCTGATAGATCTGCATAAGCGGATGTAGCTTCAAAAGATCCACCATCAAAGCTGTAAAGAAATTCGCCTGTACCACCAGTAGCACCAAATTGTACAAAACCGTCATTATCACCATTACAAAGTAAAGATGTAGCTGAGCCATCTAAAACGATTGCTGCAGGACTATCTACTTCAACTTGCTGAGTCAAAGAGCAGTCATTGACATCTCTTACGGTAACTGTGTACATACCTGAGCTTAGACCAGTGAACAATCCTGAATTTTCAAAATCAACCCCGTTAATTGAGTACATAAGGAAACCGGTTCCACCTGTTGCCATTAAAGAAACACTACCATCCATAATATCTGCACAACTTGCATCATTAACGTCAGTTTCAGTAAATTGTAATACAGAAGGCTCCGTTATAATTACTTGGTTAGACATTGAAGTGCAACCATTTTCATCAATTCCATAAATTCTATATTCACCTGCCATCAATCCAGAGAAAGTTGGGGAATCAGAATCGTACGTACCTTCAACAAGGCCAAAAGCAATTGCTCCGGTTCCACCAGTAACATTAGCCGTAATTGATCCCGTTCCGCCATTACAAGCAATAGCTGACGAAATAGATGTGCTAAGTGCAAGAACAATAGGATCTGAAACAATTACGATTTGTGTGTCAGTGCAGCCTTGGTTATCCGTTACTGTAATTACATATTCACCAGCCATAAGGTTGTTAAATGTATTGCTCAAAATTGGAGATCCAGCATCAAGTTGATATTCAACATTACCTTGTCCTCCATTAGCAGAAACAACAATACTAGCATCCATTTCACCGGCACATAAGTTTGGTGTAACGGTTATATCATTGATAATTAATGCACAAGGGTAAACACAAGTTCCGTCATCGAAATTTGCATCTGGATCATAGTTATTTGCATCTGGATCAGTACAACCTTGAAGTACAGGGCCTTCAGAAGAAAAAGCGACACCAGTAACACGCTCTTCATTTGCTCCAATGCCATTAGGGAAAATTTGAGTGTTGAAAATACCTGAAAGTACTCCATCGGTTGTTAATTGAGCAACAAGCACCCTTAAATCAGCACCGGCCACACCGTTAACGTCTCCGTTAAGTGCAAACCAAGCACCACCGAAAACACAGTCGATCTCCAAATTACCACCTAAAGTGCCAAATTCAGTGATCCACATATCGCAGCTACTTTGAACTGAGTTAATTGAGTTACCTGGTTCGTTACTTTGAGCACGACCTATAGTAACAAAAGAATCGTATTCAAGTGAAGGGGCAAAAGCTAGAAAGTTGCTATTCACATCTGGACCTGTAAGTCCACCAAAGCCACTTTGCCAAAAGGAAGTAGTAGAATTGATGTAAAGTGGATTTTCCAATTCTCCATACACTGAAGAAACGAAATCAGTTGGAGATGCCAAATGAACGTAGATTCTGTAGGTAGTATATCCAGTAAGGTCGACACCATCAGCGGTTGGACCAGTGTGCACATACCAAGGTTCCACTTCCAAAGAAGTAAACTGAGCATTTGCACCCAGAGTGCAAAGGACGGCAGCAGCATAAAGTAGTAATTGCTTCATAAAGTCTTGATTATTTTCGAATTAGCCGTTTGTAGGGCGGTTAGTTATTTAATGCTACAATATTACGCAAAAGCATTTTTTAAGTTGCAAAAAAATGCGGGTATATAGGAATCATAAGGAACTGGATATGTTCATTTCTTTGTATCACGGGCAGATTTAAATCGATAAAAGCCCTTGAAAGCTTCAAGTACCTTAAATTATAGTATTGAAAATCAAAAGGATAAAATAAATATTAGCTCTTAGCATCCCTGCTGACTATCGTAAAATCATTCTATTATATTTTGTTCAAAATGTTGATAACTTCCTTCGTGATAGCCTTTTTGAGCATTGCTCTGAAAATGCGATCGTATCAAAAAAACTAAATAAATTCTTCCTATATATAAGGCTATTCCTTATTTCATCCAAATGTTAGCTTAACATGGCATTTTTCCACACCTCAGGCACTGCAATGGTTTGCTTTGATTTGAAATCAAAACAAACGGCAATAGATTTACCTGAAGCGCAAATGATTTCCAATTCTTGACGTGTGGCTAATAATTCATATTGAAGCGTAAAACTTTTATTTCCAACAGCAAGCACTGCTGTACGGATGCTAACAATATCATTAAACAGCACCGGCGAATAATAATCAATTTCATTTCTGGCGATAATTATTCCAAAATCTTCCCAATTCCACTCCTCTCCTAATAATGATTTGAAAAATGAAATCCTGGCTTCTTCAAAATAAGAGAGATATACGGCATTGTTAACATGGCCCATTGAATCTATGTCGCTGTAACGGATGTGGATGTTATTTGTATTATTGAATGCCATATATATAAGGTAAGTGCAACAAAGTTATTCAGATATGGCTTAATAGTCGGGAAAAATGAATTGAAAAAGTCCATTTTGAACAATGAAATCAAAGTCAATTTGAAAAATTATAGGCTACAAGCCTTGAAAATAAAGGGAAAAACATCAAAAAAGCGGGGCTTTTTCAACAGAATATGCCATTTTTCAACAAAAGCGCATCATTTTGTTGTGAAATGCTTGACTGGCTTAAGAGGTGGACTATATTTGTTTCGCTTTCAAGCAAGAGATCGTTAATTTAATTAAACATTACTATGAACAAAGCTGAACTCGTTGAGGCAATTTCTGCAGAAGCAGGATTGTCTAAGGCTGATGCAAAGCGTGCACTTGACGCTTTTGTAACTACAACTTCTAAAGCACTTAAGAAAGGTGATCGCGTTGCCCTAGTTGGCTTCGGTTCTTTCTCTGTGTCTAAGCGTTCTGCCCGTAAGGGTCGTAACCCACAGACCGGAAAAGAAATCACTATTGCTGCTAAAAAAGTTGTTAAGTTTAAAGCAGGTGCAGAGCTTTCTGCAAAAGTAAAGTAATCGATTTCCCATTCTTTTGAAAAGTCTTCCGAAATCGGAAGACTTTTCTTTTTTATGATTAGCTCAAAAGAAAAATACGAGTATCTGCGCCAGTTTCTCACTGAAGAAAGACTGGTTCTGTTTAACCGGCTCATTCAATGGAGAACACGGCACCTGACCGTATTGCTAGAAGATGTTTATCATCCTCATAATTCTAATGCTGTTCTGAGGAGCTGCGATTGCTTCGGATTATGTGAGATGCATGTACTCGAAAGTAAATACAATTATGAAATAAGTGAGCGCATATCTAAAGGAGCAACAAAATGGACAGATGCTATTCGACATCACGATATTGAAGAGGGTTTGAATCACTTGAAAAACCGAGGTTTTAAAATTGTGGCAACCACACCTTCAACAGATGCCATTGCATTGCAAGAACTTCCAATTGATCAGCCCTTGGCTCTGATTTTTGGAGCCGAAAAAATAGGAATCAGTGATTTCGCAGCAAGTAATGCCGATTTCAAAATGTATATTCCCATGCAGGGATTTACTGAAAGTTTAAATGTTTCAGTTGCTGCGGCTTTGTCAATGTTTGAACTTACAAATCGAATCAGAACATCAAAATATCCTTGGCAACTAAGCCCTGAGCAACATTTTGATCTTCTATTGGAATGGGCTATGAAATCCGTTCGCTCCTCCAATGATCTTATTAATGCATTTATAAAGCAATATGGCAACTGATCATACCGCTATGGATGTCAGTTACAGAGGCATCCTAAAAGTAGCCCTCCCTATTTCACTGAGTACCTTTGTACAGTTTATTGTAGTTTTTACTGATAATCTGATGCTTAGCAGAGTGAGTGAAAACGCGCTCAATGCAGCCGGAAATGCCGGATTACTCTATTTGGGCTTGTCAATGGCCGGGGTTGGATTTTCATCAGGGGTTCAAATTTTAATTGCACGAAGAAGCGCCGGAAATGAACATGAAAAAGTAGGATCTTCATTAGCTAATTCGATGTGGCTTGCCTTAGGAATTGGCATTGCACTTTTTGTATTCATGAAAATTCTGCAAGCAGCCTTACTTCCACATATTATTGCAGATCAGAACTTGTTGATCTCGATGAATGAGTTTTTGAACATCCGGAATTTCGGTTTTCTCGTTTATCCTCTTACCCTTACGCTAATGGGCTTTCATAGTGGAATAGCCAAAACTTCTATTTTGTTATACACTGCACTTTGTGTTGGATTAGTTAATCTAATTGGAGACTACATTCTGATATTTGGAAAATTTGGTTTTGACCCAATGAATGAACAGGGAGCCGCTTTGGCTTCTTTTGCAGCAGAGACGGCAGGTTTGGTTTTGATGTTGTTGCATTTGACTTATGCTAAACACCTTAGGGATATAAAGATTTGGGATAGACTGAAGTCCTTACCTTTTGCTGATACTGCCAAAATTATGCGACTGAGTTTTCCTCTAATTGGACAGCAGTTTTTGGCGGTTTCCACATGGACTGCATTTTATTTTATGGTCGAAAAAATGGGGCCAAAAGAATTAATGGTTTCCCATGTTACTAGAGCAGTATATTTTTTAGCGTTCATAACCATTTTTGGAATAGCTCAAACTACGCGTACTTATGTTTCGGCATTAATTGCAGAAGGTAGGCAACAATACCTGATTCCAGTGATGAAAAAGATGATCATCATAAACTTGTCAGGCGTGTTTTTATTGGCACATGGCATGATCATATATCCTGAATTGCTGGCTTCGGTTTTTAGTGATGATCCTTATACTATCAATCTTACTGCCGGAGTTTTGAGAATGGTGGCAGGTGCTACTGTTGTATTCTCATTTACATCCGTTTTTCTTTACACCGTTGAAGGAAGTGGATTAACAAGGCAAGCTTTTTTTATTGAACTTACATCGATTATCATATACATGATTACCAGTTATTTGAGCATTTTTGTTTACCCACAAACAATTGCAATAGTATGGGCAAATGATTATGTTTATTTTTCCATAATCGGCTTATTATCCTTGTATGTACTGTTGAGAAGCAACTGGAAATATAAAGAGGTGTAATGCAGGAAAGATCTGAATACAAAATCGTTTTTATGGGCACTCCGGAATTTGCAGTGCCTTCTTTGAGCGCACTAGTTGATGCAGGATACGATGTTTGCGCAGTTGTAACAGCAACAGATAAACCGGCAGGTAGAGGAAGGAAAATTTCGTTCTCAGCCATTAAGGAATATGCGATTCAAAAAGGTTTAAAACTACTTCAACCTGAGAATTTAAAAAGTGCTGCATTTTATGACGAATTGAAGGGATTGAATTCCGATCTCGGAGTGGTTGTCGCATTCAGAATGTTGCCCGAGCAAATTTGGAATTTACCAAAGCTCGGAACTATCAATCTGCACGCCTCACTCCTGCCCGATTATAGAGGCGCGGCTCCTATAAATCGAGCTATTATGCAAGGAGAAACTAAATCAGGAATCAGTACTTTTTTTCTAAGGCATGAAATCGATACGGGTCCATTGCTCTTGCAACAAGAATTGCAAATCGGTACAAATGAAACTGCCGGTGAATTGCATGATCGACTAATGAGTTTAGGGGCTAATTTGGTATTAAAAACCGTTGATGCCATAAGAGAGGGAGTGGCCATTAGCCATGAACAACGAAGCCTACAAGCTGGAGAAGAAGTAAAATCAGCTTCTAAACTTTTTAGGGATGATTGCAAAATAGATTGGACTAAATCGAATGCAGAAGTTCATAACCACATTAGGGGACTTTCACCATTTCCGGGGGCCTGGACTATCTTAACTTCAATCGACGAAAAAGATATTCAGTGGAAAATACTGAATTCGGAATGGAGTGATGAACACAATTTGCTTCCAGGACAAATCAAAACTGACATGAAAAACTTCCTTTCAGTTGGTTGTGGAAAGGCGAGTATTAGCGTACTCAGTTTGCAATCCGAAGGTAAAAAGCGGATGAGTATTAATGAATTCCTAAGAGGATCTTCAGATTTGAGTGGCTTTCAGTTAAAGTAACACTTGTAATCAATCTCCATTTTTAGGATGTTAAAATACTCAAAACCAAAATTATACTATCCTCCATTGCAATTAACAAATGATATAATTTTGATGAATTAATCGCATTATATCCTCTCCTGGATTACATTTGTAAATATTCATATTTGTTACAGATGTCGGTATTTCGTTTACATTTGTGCATGATCGATAGAATTGCCCAAAGGATAGAATATTTCATTGTAAATCAGTCTATTAGCCCTAAGGATTTCGCAGATCAATTAGGAGTACAACGCTCTGCTATAAGCCATATTCTAAGTGGCAGAAACAAACCTAGTCTGGATTTCATTCTCAAGATGTTGCAAGCTTATCCGGAAATAGATCAAAAATGGCTTCTTCATGGGAAAGAGCAGAGTCGAGTTGAGCAGGAATACAACAATAAAGCTATTGACAATGAGACTTTTAAGCAAGAGTTAAACCCAATATTAGATCTTTTTACGGGATTGAATACAGATGTAAAAAGCGATATAGATACAATTGTAAATAATACTATCAACACTCCTAAAAAAGAAAATTTTAGTACTGATAATAGTGAATATAAAGAAATTTACAAAAGTAAATCTATTCAAAGAGTTATACTCCTATACACTGATGGAAGCTTTGATTCCTATGAGCCAAAAAACGAATGAAAAATCGGATCTGGGTAGCCTTGATTTACGTCTATCCGAAATTCACTAAACATTAGAATGTCACAAATATTAGACTTCGCTCCTCCTACTCTATGACTGATATGCCGATATCAAAAGCCTTAAAATTTCTGAAGCCGCTTCCGGAATTTTAGTACCGGGTCCAAAAATACCTACTACCCCACTTTTATAAAGCATATCATAGTCATTTGGTGGAATAACCCCACCTGCCACAACGATTATGTCTTTGCGTCCGGCCTTTTCAAGCTCATCAATCACCTCCGGAACTAATGTTTTATGGCCACCAGCCAAAGAAGATATTCCCAACACATGGATATCGTTTTCAACTGCTTGTTTAGCCACTTCTTCTGGTGTCTGAAAAAGTGGACCAATGTCCACATCAAAGCCTATATCAGCAAAACTACTTGCTATTACTTTGGCGCCTCTATCATGACCATCCTGTCCCATTTTAGCCACCATAATTCTCGGTCTTCTTCCTGCAAGCAATGCAAATTGATCTGCTAATGCTCGAGCGTCTATAAATGCTTTGTCCATTTTTACTTCTGCTGAATAAATCCCTGAAATAGCTTGAATTCTAGCTTGATACCTTCCAAAAACATCTTCCATTGCAGATGATATTTCACCCAAACTGGCTCTATATCTGGCTGCCACAATAGCTAAGTCCAGCAAATTTCCATTTCCAGTTTTGGCAGCCTCTCTAATATTATCCAGCGCAATCATTAGTTCTTGCTCATTTCGATTTGCTCTCAATATTGCCAAACGGTTGATTTGGCCTTCTCGTACTACTGAATTATCAACTTCACGCAATTCGAGAACTGTTTTATCAGACGCAAGATTTCTGTTCACACCTATGATTACATCCCTTCCAGAATCGATACGTGCCTGCCTTTTAGCAGCAGATTCTTCTATCTTCATTTTAGGTAGGCCGGTTTCTATTGCTTTTGCCATTCCACCCAAAGCTTCCACTTCTAAGATTAAATTCCATGCTTTGTTAGCAAGTTCTTCCGTAAGAAATTCAACATAATTAGAACCACCCCAAGGGTCGATAGCTTTGCATACCTCTGTTTCTTCCTGAATAAAAATCTGCGTATTCCTAGCAATACGGGCTGAAAAGTCTGTTGGGAGCGCAATTGCTTCATCCAAAGCATTGGTATGCAAACTTTGTGTTCCTCCAAATACGGCAGCAAAAGCTTCAATGCAAGTTCGAGCTACATTGTTAAATGGGTCCTGTTCTGTTAAACTCCAGCCTGATGTTTGGCAATGTGTTCGCAACGTCAGTGATTTTGAATCTTTGGGGTTAAATTGACTTATTAGTTTGGACCACAAAATCCTGGCAGCTCTCATTTTGGCGATTTCCATGAAATGATTCATTCCGATTCCCCAGAAAAAGGAAAGTCTAGGAGCGAAATCATCAATAGACATCCCGGCTTTCAATCCGGCACGAACATACTCCAATCCATCAGCTAAGGTATAAGCAAGCTCAATATCGGCGCTAGCACCAGCTTCCTGCATGTGATAACCCGAAATAGAAATTGAGTTAAATTTAGGCATGTGTTCAGATGTATAAGCAAAAATATCGCTGATGATGCGCATACTGGGCCCCGGAGGATAGATGTAAGTATTGCGCACCATAAATTCTTTTAGAATGTCATTCTGAATAGTCCCTGATAATTCTGAAATATTCAGTCCCTGCTCTTCTGCGGCAACGATGTAGAAGGCCATAATCGGAATTACCGCTCCGTTCATGGTCATGGAAACCGACATTTCTCCCAAAGGAATTTCGTTGAATAGAATTTTCATGTCAAGAACTGAATCGATTGCCACCCCTGCTTTTCCTACATCTCCTTTTACTCTGGGATGATCACTATCATATCCACGATGAGTGGCCAAGTCAAAGGCAACGCTCAGTCCTTTTTGTCCTGCTGCCAGATTTCTTCTATAAAATGCATTAGAATCCTCAGCAGTACTGAAACCTGCATATTGACGTATGGTCCAAGGCCTAATAGCATACATGCTCGCATAAGGTCCACGCAAGTATGGCGCTATTCCGGCCGTAAATTTTTCATGTTCTTTAGTTGTGTGATCAAAATGATCGGGAACTTCTATTCCTTCCGCACTTCTCCATAATTGATTAGAACTCCCTGAATTCAATTTAGCTTTTGGTGTAGGGTGGCTCCATTTTTTGAATGTTGTACGTTTCATTGCTCTGCCTCCTTTTTTGCTGAGAATTCTGTTTCCAAATTCAAATCTGGATATAAAAATGAAAGCCGATTTTTTGATTGAATCACTTGTCTGGTCAAATGATCCGGTGCATACTTATTAACTCCCAGCCATGTTTTTTTACCTGAAATAATTTGTGTTTTCAGATGGAGAGCAGATGTTTCAATTTTTGATTTTAACCATTCATTTTTAACTGCTTCAATGTACCCTCCTTGGTCTTCGATTTCACGAAAGATTTCCCATGCCGATAGAATTAATTCTGTTGTAATTTTTTCAACGTAAGGAGCTCCAGATGCCGGATCCGCTACTTTATGTGCAAATGATTCTTCTCTCAACAAATACTGAATGTTTCTGGCGATTCTATTCGTGAATTCAACAGAATTGGCCGATTGCAATCGATTTGTTTTCAGTGATATGGAGTCAACTCCACCATATACAGCCGACATCGATTCTGAAGTTAATCGAAGAAGATTTGTTTCAGGATCATTATAACTCAAATTCCAAGATGCCGATTGTGCATGTAATCGAATGTTTGAACTACATGCATGTTCGGGGGAATATTGTTCAACGATTTGATTCCACAGTACTCTTATGGCTCTGAATTTGGCCATTTCTATGAAAAAAGAAGTTCCAATTCCCATCCTGAATTGAAAAAGCGCTGCCGCTTCGTCAATTTTAATTTCATTCGACAAAAGATGAAATAATAATTCATGACCCTTTGCTAAGGCAATGGCTAATTCTAATGATGCATTTGCGCCGGCGTTGTGAGCAGAAATACTATCAATGGCAGCATTTCTGAGCATTCCATTTCTTCCTGTTGATTTTGATGCTAATTCTCCCCAGGTAGCCATATCCGATTTTAACTGCTCTGCATTTCCCGATTTTTCGAGATGATCAAATGGATCAAAAATGACAGATCCATTGAACAGACTATTTCCATTGAAATCCTTGCCTGCTATTTCGTCCAGTTGTTCTAAAGTACTAATAGGATTATTTTGGTCATGAATGTCTATGCGGATTATTGAGCAAATGACATCATTTAGAATTGAGCGTATATCAGTTTTTTGGGAGGGATTATAGTTGAATTCAATTCCTTCCACACTCTGTTCGAGCGCATTTATAATGGCTTGATTTGTAGCTTCAGTATCTTGATCTTCAATTGTTTCAATTACTTTCCAATTTGCAGATGAATTGACCGCAACATTCTTAATATCCCCTTTGAAATAGAGGGGTTCTAATATGAAGCCTTCATCAGTTTGCCAAGGTTTAAAATTCCCTTTTGTGGCTTTTAGAAATTCCTGTTCCCAATCTTCTTTGGAAGCGGCTTGAAAATCTGTCCAGGTTAAACGATTGTTCATTAGGCAAAGTAAAGAAATCAGAACGAGAATGTGTTTAGAATATAAATGAGGATGTTATGTAACAATCCAATATACCATCAATACAATGTGCCATCAATACAATGTGCCATCAATACAATGTGCCATCAATACAAAATGTGGTCATCCCTACAATATGTAGTCATCCCTACGGGATTTCATTCGTTAATCAAATGGCGGAAATCTAGAATAACGTAATCAATACAATGTGCCATCAATACAATGTGCCATCAATACAAAATGTAGTCATCCCTACGGGATTTCATTCGTTAATCAAATGGCGGAAATCTAGAATAACGTCATCAATACAATATGCCATCAATACAATATACCATCCCCCTACAAAATGTAGTCATCCCTACGGGATTTCATTCGTCAATCAAATGGCGGAAATCTAGAATAACGTCATCAATACAATGTACCATCAATACAATGTGCCATCAATACAAAATGTGGTCATCCCTACAAAATGTAGTCATCCCTACGGGATTTCATTCGTCAATCAAATGGCGGAAATCTAGAATAACGTCATCAGTACAATGTACCATCAATACAATGTGCCATCAATACAATATACCATCCCCCTACAAAATGTAGTCATCCCTACGGGATTTCATTCGTCAATCAAATGGCGGAAATCCAGAATAACGTCATCAGTACAATGTACCATCAATACAATGTGCCATCAATACAAAATGTGGTCATCCCTACGGGATTTCATTCGTCAATCAAATGGCGGAAATCTAGAATAACGTCATCAGTACAATGTACCATCAATACAATGTGCCATCAATACAAAATACCATCCCCCCTACAATATGTAGTCATCCCTACGGGATTTCATTCGTCAATCAAATGGCGGAAATCTAGAATAACGTCATCAATAAAATATACCATCAATACAATGTGCCATCAATACAATGTGCCATCAATACAATGTGCCATCAATACAATGTGCCATCAATACAATGTGCCATCAATACAATGTGCCATCAATACAAAATGTGGTCATCCCTACAATATGTAGTCATCCCTACGGGATTTCATTCGTCAATCAAATGGCGGAAATCTAGAATAATGTCATCCCCTACAATAGGTAGTCATCCTTACGGGATTTATGTTGTTGAGTCGACAATTGATGTAATTGTTAAATACAAAATGTGGAGAGTGGAACGAGAATGAAGAAAAAAAGAAGCCCCGATGCTTTCGCATCGGGGCTTCTTTTATTATAGACTCTTTATCCTATTATGGACAAGTCGTTCCGAAGAGCGCAAGAAGAGCAAGTAGGTCTGCTGAGTTGATCAGGCCATCACCGGTAATATCGGCTGGACAGCTTGGATCAAGAGCAAGACACTGCATGGTATTAACATCCCAATAGGTATCTATACCGCATGGGTTGAAAATACATGAACCGTCATCTTGAGTTGCATTCGCATCGTAGTTAGTAGCTGTAGGGTAAGTACAACCGATACATGAGTAATCACATGTTCCGTTATCAACGTTTGCGTTTACATCGAAGTTACAAGCATTAGGATCGATACAACCTAGAACGTCTGGACAAGCATTAAATATGCATGAACCATCGTCTACGTTTGCATTTGGATCATAGTTGCTAGCATTCACGTAAGTACAACCAGGGAACAAACAGCTGCCATCGTCAGTGTTTGCGTTAGGGTCGTAGTTTGCAGCGTTAACATCAGTACAACCAGAGATGATACAAGAACCATCATCTTGAGTTGCCAACGGATTGTAGTTATCAGCAAGCGGGTTAGTACAACCTTCAAGACAAAGTGGAACGTCGAGGTAAGAAATAATTACCAGACCATTTCCGGCATTTGCGCCGCCAATGTTCACTGCATTATTTCCGCCGTTGAAGGAACCTCCTCCACCGCCGTTACCACCGATACCGTAGCTACCGCCACCACCGGAGTAGCCACCGCCACCACCAGCACCGTTGCAGCCACCGCCGCCGCCACCGCCGAATCCACCGGATACGCCAGAGCCGCAAGCAGAAGTACCACCGCTACCACCATTCAAGAAGCTTTCACCACTGGTTAGAACTCCTGGTGCAACGCACAATGGCTCTTCTCCATTAGAGAGTAATCCACCACCGTTACCACCACAAGGTTCGCCTGTAGCGGAATTAGTTGCGCCTTGACCAGCTGAACCACCAACGCCGTAATTAGACGGACCGTTAGGGCTGTAGCCGTTCATACCACTGTTGCCTGAAGAACCATTCACATTGCCATTAACTGGTGGGCCGGATACTCCGCCACCGCCACCTGCAACAACCAATGGGTTGTTAGCGTTGTCGGTAACAAAAGATCCACCACCACCACCGGCGTAGCTGAATTGTCCATCGCCATTCTCACCAAGTTGACCAACCATAATTTTAAGTTGATCACCAGGAGTTACAGCAAATGTTCCGGTGATACTAGCACCTAAACCACCTACTGAACCGTCTGTATTTCCACCAGCAGCACCTTGAGCCTGAATAGTAACCTCCGTTACGTTATTAGGCACGATGAATGTTTGGAGGAATCCATTGTAAGCAAAGCCGATTTGAGTACCTATTTGTAATGGATCATAGCAATTGCCGCAAGCGTCAAGAATGCTAGTTCCACCACACACACCCGCACAGTCAATAACATAAATACATGAGCCATCATCAAGAGTAGCACCTGCATCGTAGTTACAAGCTGAAACGTCAGTACATCCAAGGAAGAAACATGATCCATCATCGAAAGTCGCTGTAGGATCGTAGTTGTCAGCTAAAGGATCAGTACAACCAGGAAGACATTCAGGAATTAAGTCGAAATGGATAATCACCACACCATCACCTGTTTGCACACCTTGTTGGGTAGAGGCATTGTTCAATCCTGTAATATAGGATGAACCGCCGCCGCCGCCGTCAGCGTAGCCGCCGCCGCCGCCGCCGTACCAGCCGCCGCCGCCGCCGCCACCACCGGCAGAAGAACCGCTAGCTTCGCCGCCTTGACCGAATGAACCAGAAGAAACTCCACAACCACCGCCAGTGAATCCTTGTGAACCGCCAGCTCCTTGTGTTCCGCCTTGAGCACCAGTTCCAGCGCCATTAGACTGCGTTCCGTTTTGGCCATTAAGACCTCCACCGGCACCACCTTGGGCATAACCCCAGCCGCCGCCACCGCCACCACCGGCAACGATTACACGATCATTAAGTGAGTTTCCACCAACACGAATGTCAGAAGCGCCGCCACCTGGCGTTCCATTACCAGCAGTGCGAGTTGCACCACCACCATTGAAACCACCAGCAGCAAATGCACATGAACCATAAGGATGATCACCAGAGCGATCTTCACCTGCTCCACCAACATAGATGTACATGGTTTCGCCAGCATTCAAGTTCAATGAACCTGTTGCATAGCCACCAAGACCTCCATTAATTGGGAATAAGCTTGTGATATCTCCAGCTTGAGCACCCCATGCTTCAAATGTATATTCACCAGTAGCAGGAGCAGTAAATGTTTGCTCGCCACCAGTATAGTTGAATTGGATTAAACCTAATGCATTAGGATCGTAGCAATTGCCACAAGCATCCAACACATAGTTACCACCACACTGACCAGCACAGTCTAACACATAGTTACATGAACCATCATCGCAACCAGCGTTTGGATCGAAGTTACAAGCAGCTCCGTCGTTACAACCTGGGTAGGTACAAGTACCATCGTTACAAGTTGCAGCAGGATCGAAGTTACATGCTGTTGGATCATTACATCCATCAGGATAGATACAAACATCTGCGATTTGAGCCGCAGGATCGTAGTTACAAGCAGCAGGATCCATACAACCGGAGAAACATGGAGGAGCAGAACTGTAGTAAATTATAGCATAGCCATCGCCGATATTAACACCGCCAGATGTGCTTCCATTAATTACTCCGTTAATATAGGATGAACCTCCACCTCCGCCTGCGGCGAAAGCAGATCCACCACCATACCAGCCACCGCCGCCACCACCCATGTGGTAGGCTTCAGTGCTTCCTCCTAATCCAAATGAACCAGCTGATGCTCCATTTTGTCCGGCATTTCCACCAGAAACCTGAGAGCCACCGCCACCTGGAGTCCAACCGTTGTAAGAAATACCATTGGTACCATTCACACCACCAGCGTCACCACCAGCACCATGATCAGAACAACCGGTATTTCCACCACCGCCACCACCGGCAACGATAGTACGACTATAAAGATCACCGGATACAGTGCGGATATCGGTAGCACCGCCACCACCAGCACCCCAGTAGCCACCGGCACCACCGCCGTTGAATCCACCTTCGAATGGGCCATCTTCGCCTACTCCACCTTTACCGCCTACATTAATGTAGAGATTTTGGCCAGGAGATACGCTCAATGTTCCAGCAGCCAAGCCACCGAGTCCACCGTCAAATTCAGGATTTGGACCACCAGTGCAACTGTAAGATTCACCGCCTTGTCCTCCATAGAGTTCAACAACGACTTCAGTTACTCCCGGAGGTACTGTCCAAATTTGCTCAGCACCTGAATAGTTAAAGGTGATGGAAGCATTTTGATTATTAGGATCAAAACAGTTACCGCAAAGGTCTTCTACATAGTTACCACCGCACTGACCAGCGCAGTCGAAAGTGTATGCACAAGTTCCATCATCGCAACCTGCGTTTGGATCGAAGTTACAAGCAGATCCGTCGTTGCAACCTGGGTAGGTACAAGTACCATTATTACAAGTTGCAGCAGGATCGAAGTTACATGCTGTTGCATCATTACATCCATCAGGATAGAAACATACATCTGCGATTTGAGCCGCAGGATCATAGTTACAAGCAGCAGGATCTAAACAACCGGATAAACATTCTGGAATGATCACATAAGAAACAGTAACAAAACCATCACCATTTCTAACACCTGATTCATTGTCTTGGTTAGTTCCTGAGTTGTAAGAGCCACCGCCTCCACCGTAGGTAGAGTAAGAGCTCCATTGACCTGCAGAACCACCGCCTGAATAACCGCCACCAGCACCTGGACCGCCGAGTTGGCCACCGCCACCTCCACCGAATCCGCCGTAGTTGGTTGCGCCATAGCAACAGTTACCAACACCACCGGCACCACCGTTCATATATGCAGATCCACCAATTGCAGTACAGCAATGAGTACCACCGTTTTGGCCGTTTCCGAAGA
>Ga0209702_10001623_pt1 | contig 42292 bp, 72 predicted proteins | sample FRY01_FD_187210 | JGI IMG/M metagenome (GOLD analysis project Ga0209702, IMG submission 187210) | Freshwater microbial communities from Lake Fryxell liftoff mats and glacier meltwater in Antarctica - FRY-01 (SPAdes) (version 2) | ecosystem: Environmental > Aquatic > Freshwater > Ice > Glacier...
CGCCCCGGCGAGGGTTGCCCAACGGAGGTTAGCGCACTCCCCCGAGGCTCCGTCAGAACGGAGCCAGAGTCCGTGAGAAGTGAGAATTTCTGCCATTTCGTCGGAGTTCATAGACGTACCTTATCAGGTTTTGGGGTCTTTTCAAACCGTCAGTCGAAGATCGCACCGTCGAGGTTTGCATCTCGGAGGTCCGTCCCGGTCAGATTCACCCTGGCGAGGTTTGCATTTCCGAGATTTGCACCTCGGAGGTTTGCGTTTTGGAGGTTCGCACCGGCGAGCTCCGCACCTTCGAGGTTCGCACCTCGAAGGTCAGCCCTCTCAAGGTCTGCCCACAGGAGGTTTGCACCTCGGAGGTCTGCATCTCGGAGGTTTGCCCCCCGGAGGTTTGCGTTTTGGAGGTTTGCCCCGGTGAGGTTTGTCCCCCGGAGGTTTGTCCCCCGGAGGTTTGCCCCCCGGAGGTCTGCCCCGGTGAGGTCTACACCGTCGAGGTTCGCCCCGTCGAGGTTCGCACCTAAGAGGTCCGCCAATTGGAGATTTGCACCCCGGAGAATCGCCCCGTCGAGGATCGCCCCGTAGAGGTTCGCGTTTCTGAGAATCGCACCCCGAAGGTTCGCCCATCGGAGGATCGCCCCTTGGAGGTTTGCACGATCCCCGGAAGAACCCCCAGATCGAAGCCAGAGAGAATGAGAAGCGACAATTTCCATGAGTTTTTCGGAGTCCATAGAAGCACCTTATCAGAGTTTGGGGAAGATTCAAGTTGTCGATTGAATCGACAACTGCAAATTTTTAGAGTGCATTCTCAGAATTTGTAGCTGATTGCCTCTTCTTTCGTCATAAAAAAGTGAATTCCGGCAGTGCATTCAACCCTGATATCAGGGTTGAATGACGGTTCCCGAACCACCTTTCCAACCTCGTAAGTAAAACGCGAGTCATGCAGGGATTCGTAAATCCCTGTGTCGTAGGCAACGCCCGCGGCAACGCCCACGACAAGTGCCGCGTCTGCTCTGCACTTCCTCCCAATCAGGTTTGAGGTCCGCTGCGCGGACCCCGGAATCGAAAGCTCAAGGACGAAATCGTCCCTTACTTTCTTGAAAGCTGTGAAAGTTTGTCCCGCCCGCGGGACAATCTGCCAATTCTCCGGGAGAATTGCACCCTCAAGGATTGCATCCTCAAGGATTGCACCCCGGAGGTCCGCACCTCGGAGGTCCGCACCTCGGAGATTTGCACCCCAAAAGTTTGCATCTCGGAGGTCCGCCCCGGTGAGGTCCGCCCCGGTGAGGTTCGCCCCCCGGAGGTTTGTCCATCGGAGGTCTGCCCCTCGGAAGTTCGCCCCGACGAGGGTTGCCCAACGGAGGTTTGCACACTCCCCCGAGGCTCCGTCAGAACGGAGCCAAAGGGCATGGGAGGCGAGAATTTCTGCGAGCTTTTCGATCTTTTCGGAGTTCATAGACGTACCTTATCAGGTTTTCGGGGCTTTTCAAACCGTCAGTCGAAAATCGCACCCCGGATGTCTACGCCAGCGAGGTTTACGCCAGCGAGGTTTACGCCAGCGAGGTTTACGCCCCGGAGGTTTGCGTTTTGGAAATTCGCCCCGGCGAGGATCGCGTTTCTGAGGATCGCACCCCGAAAAATGGCTTCTCGGAGGTCTGCGTGTTCGAGACTTGCGCCGTCGAGATCCGCCCCGGTGAAATCCACCCAGCGGAGATCCGCCCAGGTGAAATCCACCCAGCGGAGATCCGCCCCGGCAAGGTTTGCACTTCTGAGGTTAGCGCCCCAAAAACTTGCACCTCGGAGATCCGCTCCAGCGAGGTTTGCACTTCCGAGATCTGCACTCCGAAGGTCTGCGCCCACAAGGCTCGCATCACAGATGCGAGCCCCCTGGAGGTTTGCACGCTCCCCGGAAGAACCTCCAGATCGAAGCCAGAGAGAATGAGAAGCCACAATTTGAGCGATCTTTTCGGAGTTCATAGAAGCACCTTACCGGGTTTTGGGGAAAATTCAATCTTCGTCGAAAATGCATTTTGAAGCGTTATCGAAAAATCGCCAAAATTTCGGATCGACTCACCTCTTTGAAGCCATTTTACTATAATCTCTCAATTATTCAAACCTCGAAATGAGGATATTCTGCGAAATCGGCATAATCTGCTTGGTCCAACAAGCACAACAGGCTCATTTGGTTGATTTTGTAATGATTATCCCCAAGATCCGTAACCCAAGACTTCGTTACCATGGTTCCGAGCATTTCGGAAAACCACATTTTTGATTCCCAAGTGGGGGAGCGCTGGAATCTCGTCACCAGCGCATCGAAAATCTTATCATGCTCCATGCCATCGGGTTGACCCAAAAGGGTCAGCATGATTTGAGTCCCGCTTTTCATGGTCGTTCTCTCTCTGAGGCCACTTTACCACAGTTGGATACTTTTTCATCCGAGATATCCACGATCGGCTTCACCTGGGTGATTATAGCGGAACTTAGTGGTTATTCAACTGTGGGTCGCGACCCACTTCTGAAGTTTCAAAAAAGCCTCTTCGCTGTTCTTTACCCTTACCTGCCGGATCGGAGTAACCCGGTTGCAACTGGCCGCCGCGAACCTCCCGGTGCCATCAGCGCCGAAATGCACCAAAATTTTGGCAAACTTGCTGTTTTCCAGGATTCCGCCCTCCCATGTAACGCGCGGATCGAACGCCAGCGTGATACAGACTGACGGGCGCTCTACACCACCAAGAGTGGTGACGCGCGCTGCCATGCCACCGGGTGTGACAATTTCTGCCTTAATCCGCTTCGCGAGGTTTTCGGCATTTTCGAGGTTTGTCATTGGCTTCTCTTTCTGAAAACCACTATACCAGTGTTTGGGGACTTTTCAATACAAGTTGCGAACGAAAATTGCGGTCGTATAGACGAAGCCGAGGCCACCGAAAACGGCGCAAACGAGGCCACCATGAAGCATGATCCACGCGAAAATCGCCATCCCACCGACCACCGACAGATGGATTCTGAGGCCGCTCATTTCGTTTGAAATGATTTTGCCTAAAAAATTAACTTGATCGTCGGTCATGATGTTTTTTCCTTCTCTTTCTGAAACCACTATACCAGTGTTTGGGGACTTTTCAAAAAAAGTTGCGCGTGCGGGCGAGGTAATATGCGTCGTTTGCCGCATCCTCCTCCTCGTCAGTTGCCGGACGCCCCTCATCCTCTGGCTCGTTTGCCTGCTCGCTCGCTTCCAACTGGCGGTAATACTCTTCGGTCGCCCAATCCATTTGGAAATATCGCATTTCACGCATCCTCTGCCTCAGTGGCAATCCGAATATACCAGAGTCTTGCGAGGGTTCAAACGGTTTTTTGGATTACCGTAAATCTTTAGTGAAGCATTGCGCCGGTCATGGAAACATCGAACGCAACCGACCCATCTACAAAATAGATGTCCGCCGTGCTGCCACACCCCGAAAGTTCCACCCCCTCGACTTCAACGACCCCTGCAAGGCGCCGCGGCGTTGAAGTCTCGCCGTCTAGATCCATCGTCGCCACGCGGCGAACGATGGCGAAAAAGACTCTACGCGACTTGGTATTGAACATGGATAGTGCTCCGGGTCGGTTTCGCGAGGGACAGTTTCCCTCGCTTCTGAATCTACATTATCACCCATTTTAGGGCGATTCAAACCTACGAACCGCAAGGCTCAGAACCAACCTTGGCTCGGCTTTTGCCCGTGCGTCCCTCCCATCGCACGAAGAACCTTTGACGCCTGCTCGTATTCTAGCAATGCCTTTTCATGGGCATTGTAGGCCACCGTCCTCGCGGCGAGCAGCGCGCTCATTTCCGCGGTGGTGTAGCCCGCCGCTGGCGCGCGGGCCACAACCCTGTACATCGGGGTGCACCCTTCGCAATGGTAGGGCTCACCATAATGGTTATTCAGCTCCCGCACCAGCACCCTGCTAGCGCGGTGGGCCACCACCGCGGCGCGGTAGCTACCGCGCGTCGCCCGAAGCGAAGCCTTGGCCTCGCAAACAGCCTTGTGCGCGCTCCGGCGCTTCGTCGTCGTCGTCATCAGGCACCTCTCTCAATCTCTAGAATCATTCTATCACAGATTAGGCGTTTTTCAAACCGTCGCCATTGCGACCGCAAGGTCGCCAGAAGCAACCAGAACGAGGACGCTTGCGGCGTCAACGCGAATGCCCGTGACGTGGAGACAGGCCAAGACGAGAGCCCCGGTGAAAACCGTGCGCCCGAAAGCGAGCCCGAAAACCTCGATAAAAGACTTCATGGTGAATCCTTTTCTTTCTGAAACCACTATACCGCAAGTCTGCGATTATTCAAACTGCGATTCGCTCAAAAAGCCGTCGCTTCGATATCGGCGCGATAACTGTGGTATCGCTTCAGATGGACGGACACATTGCGGATAGCATCCTCCGGCGTCACCGCGTCGCCGATAAAATCGGCAATTTCGCGGTCTTCGTAGCACTCGACCAACACGTCCCAACCATCATTTTCGTAGTTGGAAATCGCGTATGCCTTAACCGCTTCGATCAGATTTTGCATTTGATTCCTTCTCTGTGAGGCACTCTCGCTCTCACTGAAACCACTATACCGCAAGTCTGCGATTATTCAAAGCACAGGTCTAGATCAGACCCAACTTGAGAAGCCACGACTTACACCCGTGAGAACAAGTGCCATCGGGCTCGACCTTGCACCCGTCCGTTGCCTTCGCGATCCCGGCATTCATCCACTTTTCCATGGTAGCAATAGAAGGCGCCTTGGTAGGCTTCCGAGCAGGCTTGAGCAGCATGGTTGATTCCTTTTCTGTGAGGCACTCTCGCTCTCACTGAAATCACTATACCGCAAGTCTGTGATTATTCAAAACGCTTGGAAGGTTTGAATTTTTGGAAGTTTAGTGATATGATAGAGGTAAGCGAATCTAGTTTTTGGTATAAAGCGTTGGCACGGTTTTGCTCGTCAAAACCAGAGTTTTACGCGCCTAAAACGGTTGATTTTAGGAATTTGAAACGATAGCAAAAAAGCCAAAAAATAAAATAGCGGAAAAAATCTTTCTTGATTTAAACATAATCAAGAATGCACTCTATTCGGTAGGAAAAAATGTTTATGAGGTTTTATGCTCCATGAACATAAAACGCCGATGTCTTCTTGATTAAAAGCACTCGTGCGCCAATAAAACAAGCACATTTTTTACTGGCAGGTTTTAATAAATCACCAGATTTTAAATCGTGCCTTGCGCCGTCTACAATATAGGCAAAAATCACCAACATCTCCAAATGCCTAAATTGACATCATAATGTTGCGTGTTGTGCCGCCTTACATACGCACGAAGCAACTTCCAGAATAATTGCCGACCAATCCGTAACTAAAATCGATTTGCTCAACCGAGCAACAATCCTGTTGGCGTTATTCGTTATTTTATCATCGAGTGAAATTGAATATGCGCCAAAGCTCAAGCTCTCTTTTCCCAAAAAGAGAGCTTGACTAAAATACCCATAAACGACATAGCCCTGAATTGGTTTTGTGGAGGAAAAAATTAACCAACAACCCTCAAAAGTTTCGAATTGATGGCGTGTTGAAATACTGTGCCATCCCGCAGCGACACTAAACAACTGATGATTCCCTCGTTAACATCTTCCAGGGTGACGATTGAGAGAAAATCCTGAACTCGCTGTCGCTGCAATGGTTCGTCCTTGACGAAAAAATTGATCTTTTCCAGAGGGCTGCGGTTTGAGCCGTCCATGTTTTGCAGGACACACAGGGAACCGGCACGAATATGTGTTTTTTGCTGAGAGGGGGTGGGTGGGGTAGCTGCTCGCTTCATGTGGGTGGCTCGATCAATTCAATTTCCTCGTACATGAAAAAAACTTCATGCACCTGTTCGTCTTTGGTGCAAATTAAAAAAGATATCGGACCCGCGTCGAGCGATTCGAGACAAAGCGTGGACACAACATCGCGTCCCGTAATGCCGCAATAACTTTTACCATACGCCATGAAAATCTCTTTACTTGGGTCGATAATTCTGGCCAATTGCCCAATTTTAATCATAGAAATTAGTTTCTGTGTTGGCGAAAAACACAATGCCAACTTTTCCGTTGTTTGATATCACAAGGCAGTCAGAAAAGTTTTTGCTTCTACGTTTAAAACCAAGATTGCAACAATTTCTCTCGTGGTCAGTTTGCAAAAATGTATAGCTATTTATACACCATCTAATACGATATACAAATAGTTTCCGTCGTACCTTCCGCGATATGCCGGAAGAAGTCCTATGACTATTTCACCTTTTTTCGTGGTAATCAAACAGCGGTAAAGGCCGCTGATCTCTAACCCCAGAAAAAGAATTACACTGATTTGTTCTGTGGAAAGAGGAGAGTGCTCGGTGGTAGAGTTACCGTTGTCCGTGAGATAATAAGTAATGCCCTGCTGCGCTTCGGCCCTGAATTTGATGATATCGCCGGATTTCATGTCACTTACTATAACACTAATCTAGCCGACAGTTATCTTTAGTGGTATGAAATTTTTGGCTTTAAAGATAATGTATTTATCCCGACGACAATGCGGAGATCGGGATATTCGGCGTCTAGCATTCACCAAAAATCATTTCATTCCGTCAGGAATTTCCACGACACAACGATTGACCCATCGACAATTTGCACGGCTACGTCTGTGGCCTCAACAGCTTCGATAAAATCAGCTAGTGCTCGAAACGGGATTACCTCATAATCAGGGAAGATTATACACGCGCAATTATTGCCTTGCGTGACGATAACACCCGGAAAAAAGAATTTTTCGTTCACTAATTTTTCAATGTTCATTATTTATTCACTTCTTGGCGGAAATTATGGGATTCAAACCCATGAAACAACTTTCGTTGTTTACGCAACCCCATGCTGCGCGCCTGCTTCTCCGGCCGGAACTTCCTAAATCTTACTTCACTAACTCAGATTCATACACTTCATCAGTCCCGCATTCAGTGCCATTAGATGAAATCTGGTATCGGATTTCGTGACCCGCGCACGAAATCCCAAGAGACTCACCAATCCCAACGATTTCCACGTCAACGACTAGACCGGAGCGTTGTCGCATTTTACCGTCAAGATACCGGACTGTATCACTGATTTTCGCAGAAGCAACTACCACAGACTCTTCGCACTTTTGTGCAGCCTTTTCAGTAGCATGAATCATCTTGCAAATTTCGCACTGATAGCTTTTGATCACGATCATTTTTAAAAACTCCCCTCTTGGTTACGAACCAAGGATAGCATAGCTTGAATGAAAGCCAAAGATGCTAGCATCTTTGGCTGCTTTCGTTGTTTACGCTAATCACTGGAAGCTAGTTGATTCAAAATCGTAGATTTCAATTTTGTTGGGAAGCGATGTTACCAAGCACACAACTCTACCATGATCACCATGATTTAAAAAAATAATGCTAGTAACATAATGCACGATATATTCCTCGCCGTCCCAAATGCCGATACAACGAGCCCCCTCGGGGTTTTTGCGATATATCGGCGAAAGGGTCAACAAGTCTCCCGTTTTCACGCCTTCACGAGTCGCCCAGAGGGAACCCATTGGAGGCCAATAAGGTGTTTTGGCGCGAACATGACGCGCACTTTGGGGCCATTGGGGATTTCATAGATTTCCCCGACAGTTCCGGCGAGAATGGTGATGTAATCTGTTGCCTTAACATCCGAAAGGGTTTTAACCTGATCGCCTACTTTGAGCATAATCTCTCTCTCTTTCTAAAACCACTTTACCACAAACAAAGTAAAACTCAAACCTTGTGTTTTGCCGGAATTTCCATTTCCTTCTCGGCATAGACGGCTTCAAGGATGATGCGGAGTGCAGCGTTTGAAGCCTTGTCGATCCGCCGACGAACCATCCAGTAGTAAATCTCTGTAATAAGCAAGAGTACAAAAAGAGGCATGATGAGTGCAAAAGGCGGCAGATTTGGAATATTGAGAACCTTAAAAGTTGCGCTAATAAGAAACGCTCCCCCGAATGGCAGGCCAACGATCCGAAAACTAATCAAAAGGAAATTCAGGAAATTCATGACTAAATACACCTCAGAATGAATGCTGGCTGAGAGCCAAAATCGGATAATACCTCATTTCGGGGTCATCCGTGGGAGTTTCAAGATTCTAGAAAATTTGGTTGCTCGCTACATTATGCGAGCATGGTTTTGGGGCTTTTCAACCCCGAACAAAATCAGGGAAAGCCTCTAGTTCGGTGGCGAGGACGCCCTTGGCGTGGATCATTGTTTCGATCGCCCGCAGAGGCCCCGAAAGCTTATCCTGCATTTCGTGAATCTCGCTCATTTGCTCGCGCACTTGCTCCATCCGAGCTTGTAGCACGGCAAGAGCACAATAAACCCTATTTCCAGCCGCTCCCATCTCGCAAGCAAAAGTCATCGCTCTGCCCAAATCCTCGAAACCATCGGGCGAGATGAGATCCAAAATATTGGAACTACGCAAGGCGGAGAGGTTGCTCATCGTGTCGTCTTTCGTTGAAGTGATAGTATCGCACTTCTGCGATTATTCAAACTTCTTTTGTGGCATCGGAAAATGCTTCGATCTTGCATCGTGACCAAATCAGGGTCTATACCATTGCATTTTGCCGACTAGCAATTTAGCCGCTGGTATCTTTAAGTGTAGCACATTACAGCTTCAATCAACCACCAAGATTCGGGCAAAGCAACTTTTGCGAACAAACTCAGCAATGGCTTTTGGGGCCATTGCTCCAACGATCGCTTCTGCTATGCTAAACGTAGAGCCATTTGCTACGAGCACATCAAACACAAATGATCTGGCTTGCTCAATAGGCAAGCTTGCGATTTTTTCCACAGTCATTTAATGAATGTAGCAAATTAAGGAAAGGTTGGCAAAAAGAAGAGCTCCTCTCCCCCGAACCCCTCCCTTATTTGGTACGGCGTCAGCCGTTGGCAAACGCCAGGAGTTGCTTGCGATACTTGATCGCAAGCGCACGGTTTCGCGGAATCTTTTCCGCAGTCAGGTGCCTGCCCGATTCGACCAGAAACCTTGCCACGAAAGAACCCCGGCGCGCATCGGACGCAGAGAAGCCGATATTGTTGTCATGCTTTGTGGCGAGGGCAGACCGCTCATCGGCGGTCTGCCCTCTTTGGTAAAGAGCGATGATCGCACGTTCCACTGCGAGGCCGTTGGAGTTCAGGAGGGCGACAATTTCATCTTCGGTCCAAACACGCTTTAGGACGGTCATTGTGCTCCATTTTCTGTCAGGCGCCTTGCCTAACCGAGAAGGGCTTTTCTGCCCTTCTCTTGAAACCACTATAGCCCGATCTGCGGTTAATTCAAGCCGTTATTCGTCGATGACTCCAACCTCAAAATACACAGAACTGAAATTGAGTTTGTCGCAATCGGTTTGCGCCTTTTCAGCGCTGTCATAAATCCTGCCCTTTTCAACCCCCGAAATTGAGCAAGATGGACCGGCGTAAGGTGTTGTAGTTGTAGAGAAAAGTTTGCGAATGATATATGTCATATTTTTATCTATTTCCGTGGCATAGTTTCGTGGCTGCCACTATCAGTCATGACTTGGAACCATCGGCGAACGGGGTCACTCGCATTTGATTGACAAAAAGCCGCATAACTACCAATTGCTCTTTTGTATTCACCTTTATACAAAAGATTGATACAAAAAAGATCGCCAAGAGTAAGAGTGCCTTGCCACAACCCCACAAGCTCATCAATGCTCGAAATCGTCATATTGCGTTGCATTGCAATGGTATAGAATTGGACAGCTTCGGGATCGCTACGAAGAATTAGCAGGAATTCACCGAAGATAGTTTGGCCCGTAAGAGGTCATACAAGACATCCCGAAATCAGGCGTCAAAATGTTACCTCGGGCGTGCTTCGCAGGCGCCCTCCACGTCGCAGGCATATGAATATCGCCCATCTTGACCGCGCCGAGCGCTTTGTTGGTTGCGAAATCACTCAGGGCGATGAACGCCCCGGCACTGAAATCCCGGCCATTAGTGTGACGCTTGACGACGTGGACGAATTTCGATCCAAAATGACACTCCAGCGGTTCGCCGGTAATATTGAAGTGCGTCGAGAAATGCTCCGCGCGCATTTTCGACCATGCCACCACGAACCCATCAAGAGCAGCCTGGAACTCAGGAGAGATACTAATCATTTGTTTCCGTCTCGCTTTCTAAAGACACTTTAGCAGAGTTTTAAGATTGTTCAAAGCGGCAGCTTGTCAGTGCCAACCGCAGCCCATTTGGCCGCAACTTCCGCAATACTGCTCCTCGTCAATCTCTGTACAATCCGAGGCATCGTGAATATACCTGCGATCGTCGCCGACCATCACGGCGACAATGGAGCCCTCGCCGTCGTCTGAAACAACGTACCACGCCATGCCGCTATTTCCCTTGGAGTTAATAGAGACAGTCTTTCCCCTAAGAGGGCCATCCGTGAATGGCTCACAAGGCTCCTCGTCGAAAAAGAAATCGCCATCATTGTCGCAATCAACCCCGATGTTTCCCACGATGTTTCCCATGTGCTCCTGCTTTCTGAAAGCACTATACCGCAAGTCTGCGATTATTCAAACTGAGTGATCTACTTTAGACCGAGCGAGCTCGAATGCGAATTTTTTCTAGGCAATTGATAAAACTATTGACTGCAAACCATGATTTAAACCCGACAATTTCCATGAATTGCCCAGAATACCAGAGGATGATTTCGCGCCCCGCAAGATCCTCTCGACCTGCGAAACAACCCCGAACCACACATACCAAATTTTTACGAGACTCAAACTCCCAAAGCGTCGTTTAGGATCATCAAAATCAACTCGCGCTGCAATGCAAAAGCGTTGTTCCCGTTGCGGACAACAATTCCTCTTGCAGTCATCTCATCTAGGAGATTGCAAAATACCACAAATCCCTTTGGGGAATCAGGGGACTTGCCTCGCATCCCATCCCAGAGCGAGCGGTAGCTCACTCGTCGAGGGTTGCTATTAAGAAATAGAATAACGTGCGCCGCGGTGATGTTTCTTATGGTTTGTACTCTACAGTGTTCGGAGGTGTTTTCAATATCCCTTGCGAAAACGATTATCGCTCGCACATCATAACAGGTCTCCAAGGAAACTCCAACCAGGGAGTTTCTGGCTTCCGAAGACTCGTCCGATTGGCAGTCACGGCTTGATAAGCCGCCAAGGCTTTGACGTAATTCAATTTGGCCTGCGTCTTTTCGGCAAAAGTTCGCTGACGATTCTCGTTGTGGAGCTCGCGGTTACGAGCCCCCCGGCTTTGAGTCCAACCTGCTCCTGGGGCTGGGAAAAACAAAGTAAAAGCACTGCGGGCGTAGACCTCCATGGCATCCTCCCAAGCACGCTTTGCGAGGTATAGACGGGTATTTAGCAGCCGCGCTTGATATCGAGTAGCCATTGCACTTCCCTCACTTCTATCAACCACAGAAAACAGTTTAGCACGAATCAAACTGGATTCAAACGACTCTCGCCGAGACTACTCAGTCTAAACCCTTCCGCGATCCAACCGCGAGGTATTCAATCTGAATCGGTATTGTCTTCGGCGGCGCCCATAATCGTAGTAATTTGGTCGTCAGTCAGGGTCACACAGACTCCACCGGCACCATAGAGACGGCCGAGGCTTTCAATCAGCACCATGGTAAAACCACGAGAACTGTCGGCCTTGTCAGCGATTCTCATCGAGAAAGAGAAAGAACCGCGGCGCTGACCCTTCGTTCTAGAAGAACTCCAACGCGAACGGTCGCGAAAAAACGTGCCAGCGCGATAGAACTCAATAGAGTCGGAATTCGCGAAAAAAAGCTTGTTTCCAACTGCGGCAAGTTCGGCCAGATGATTTTGTCTCATGGAAAGATTCTACCTTGCTTTGAAAGTTATTCAAACCGAATGTTTGTTAGCAAAACAATTAAGAAAGAATCTTCCCAATGGCGTAGAAAGCGCCAAGGCAGATGAGAGCAAAAGGCCAGGGATTCGTGGTTGCAAATAGGATGATTTCGTTCATATCTCATCTTAGCAGGTATTTAGAACCTTACAACAGACTCTTCGTGCAAAGACACTTTGATTATGCCATTTTTGTCGGTTAGCATAAACCGCGCCCAGCATTTGCTTGGTGATCGGTCGTCTAATTCAAGAAATATCACCGAGCCAGAGAATTCCCATAAGCGTATTGTTTTTCCACCAGGGGCGGTTATCATAGTCTGAGTAATTCGCTCCGACAAACGAACCAAATCACCGATATGTAAATCACTCAAATTCACGGTCTAACATCATTTCTGCTAGTTTTCTGTTGTTTATAAAATATTGGGCCGCGCACTCAACCGACAGAAGCATATTAACAACTTTCGTGAATTCAAACCGATTTAGCTTGCTCCAATGTCTCGTCAAAAATGCTTTGTAGACGGAGACAGGCATCTAGTTTCGGCCCCGATGGGGCGCGAGCTACCATAAGATATACAATTTTGGGATATTTCTCTGTCGTTTCCGCGATTTGCTTCGCACGGAACGTTGGATCATTGCCTAATGTTCGGAGGTTGTCGATTCTGTCGGCAACTTTCACAGCTAGGACAATCCAATCTCCGTGCATTTCCAGGCGTTTCATGAAACCTTGCTCTGGGACTTTACTACACAGAGCAACTCGTTTGCTCACCGAGGCACCGCACAGCACGGTGATTTCCTCCAGGGTGATTCGCGTATCTTCGATGGCATCGTGCGCCAGTGCTACAAATACCGCTTGTAGATCTACAAGCCCAGCCTCGTCAAGCAGAATCAGTACCACCCTGCGAAGATGCTCGAAATATCGCATTTGTGAGCCATCGGGATTGGTTTCGCTCTTTCGCCTGAAAGAGCGAAACTCATTTTTTAGAAATCGGTAAAAAATCCCGATCAGCACGCATTTCAGGTGTGGAAAATGAATCTCCATGCGATCCATGAAAGTTTCATAGTTTTCTAAATTTTTGGCCATTTCTCTAAATCCTGAAGCTATAATAGCACGATTTGCGAATTATGCAATCCATCCGTAGTTTGTAGTGTTACGCAGCCAGCCAGCGCGGCGCGATCCGATAGGACTACCATAGGCAACTTCCGTGAAAGCACCTTCGCGAAAAAGCACGAACCCAAACTTTCCATCAGGGTAGTGCTCAAAAACAAAAGTGTCGCGATCGTGAATGGTCTTGACGCAACCATCGTTCCCATACGCATAAATTTGAGTTGTGTTCATTTTTTGACTTTCGACTTTCGTGGCTGGGTTTTTCGTCAGCTCTTAAGGCAAGTATATCAAAAAAGAACGGAAATTCAATCAACTATTTTAGAATGAATGTTTCGTAGATCAACCCATGATTTTAGTGATAATACCATAAGCGAGCAGGGTCCAAAAAGCGACGCCCACCACCCACATGAAAACCACAACAAAGCCCAGAATCCGCGTCCAAAACTCGGCGCGCTTGATTTGATCAGGTCCAATAGCGATCATTTTTTCGCGCTCAAGAATGCGTGCAGATGCCTCCGCCACAACACGGATAGGAAAATACAGAATCATGATGGCAAAAACTAGATTAACCATGGAACCAACCTGCTTTCCGAAAAGACTATAACGTGGCTTTGGGATTTATCAAACTCAATACGAGATGTCGAGACCGGCGATTTGTTTCGACAGGGAACGGATTTCGGACATCACATAATCAATGTCGCGATATACCCCCCTCATCCACCGAGGTTCTGGCCACCAAGAAGGTTGGCCATCGCCGTAGTGCGTGCAGTCAAATCCCAAGATCACCGTTCCGTTCTTTTGTCTTTTATCGAAAGTGATACCTCCATGGACCGAAGGATTGCACATGACACCCCCCTCAGCCTGCGCTGGAGGAACATGGACGTAGCCGCACAAACAGCCCGAAACATTTCGTTTGATTTCAAATTTGTGACCATATTCGGTCACGCCTTTGCGGTTGTTTTTATTTAGTTCGGGATCTGTTTTCATCATTTGGGCCACCCTATCACAGCAGTGCGAACAATCAATCGTTGTCGGCGCGATCGGTCGCGTCAGCGCGACCGATCCGAGTACGAACAATGCCGCCGAAGCTGCGATCCTTACGGCCGCGAGTCTTCCGGGCGCCACCCTTGCAGCAAGGGCAGTGAATGCCGCCCGCCCCGCAAGAACTATCACGAATCTTCACAACGAGGTTGTTATCCATTTGCTTCCGTCTCCTGGCTTAGTTATACCGTGTCCTGCGAGAAATTCAAACTATACCAAGTTGTGGTATTCGTCGAGTCCTACTCTGGAAAGCCATAAAGTGGTATTGGTAAGGCATGTACCATTTTTGGTCTCGAAAACCTCGACCTTTCCGTTGATATAAGCGCGCATTGTGCCTCTCAAACATGACATCCAGCAGGATGTGCCAACCGGCAGTGCCCTCAACCTTCACCGTGATAGCAGCGATGGGATTATCAATAATTTGAGTGTCCCGCGCTGTGGGATTTTGGTCGAGTATTACAGCTTTCTTTATATTGTCTCTCTTTCCGAAACAACTATACCGAATTTAGCGCGGAATTCAATCAGCAGTAGTCAATCGCCTCTTCTTTTGTTAGAAAGAAATGAATTCCGGCAGCGCATTCGACCCTGATATCAGGGTCGAATGATGGCTCGAAAGCCATCTTTCCAATCTCGTAAGTGAAATCCCAGTCACGCAGGGATTTGTAAATCCCTGCGTCGTGGGCAACGCCCACGGCAACGCCCACGACAAGTGCCGCGTCTGCTCTGCATTTCCTCCCAATCAGGCTTGAGGTCCGCTGCGCGGACCCCGGAATCAAAAGTTCAAGGACGATTTCGCCCCTTACTTTCTTGAAAGCTGTGAAAGATTGTCCCGTGGGTGGGACAATCTGCCAATTCTGCGGGAGAATCGCCCCGTCGAAATCTGCATTCCGAAGATCTGCACCCTGAAGATCCGCCCATTGGAGATTTGCATCCCGGAGGTTGGCACTAATGAGGTTCGCACAAGCGAGGTTTGCACCAACGAGGTTTGCACCATCAAGGAATGCACCCCAGAGGCTTGCACCTTGGAGGCTGGCATTTCGGAGGTCCGCGCCTTGGAGGTTTGCGCCTCGGAGGTCCGCGCCTCGGAGGTCCGCATCCCGGAGGTCCGCACATTTCCCCGAAGTTTCACCAGAAGAAATCCAAAGGGAGTGAGAAGCGAGAATTTCTGCGATTTCGTTGGGGTTCATAGATATATCTTACCATGAGCTCAGAGAAGATTCAATCAGTAGCTGATTGCCTCTTCTTTCGTCATAAAGAAATGAATTCCGGTAGTGCATTCGACCCTGATATCAGGGTCGAATGATGGCTCGGAAGCCATCTTTCCAATTTCGTAAGTGAAATCCGAACATTGCAGGGATCTGTAAATCCCTGTGTCGTTCGCGTCGCCGTGGGCAACGCCCACGACAAGCGCCTCGTTGGTCCTGCACTTCCTCCCAATCAGGCTTGAGGTCCGCGCAGCGGACCCCGGAATCGAAAGCTCAAGAACGACTCCCTTTGCCACCTTTTTGAAGGCCGTGAAAGATTGTCCCACCCGTGGGACAATCAGCCAATTTTCCGGGAGGATCGCCCCATCGAGAATCGCGTCTCGAAAGATTGCACCCCGAAGATCTGCACCCCGAAGATCTGCACCCCGGAGGTTCACCCCAACGAAGTCTGCACCCTCAAGGAATGCACCCCGGAGGTTCACCCCAGCGAAGTCTGCACCCTCAAGGATTGCCCATCGGAGGTCTGCACCCTCAAAATCCGCCCCTCGGAGGTCCGCACCCTGAAGGCTCGCCCATAGAAGGTCCGCACTTCGGAGGTTTGCATTGGCGAGGTTTGTCCATCGGAGGTTCGCCATTTCGAGGTTTGCATTGGCGAAATTTGCCCCTCGGAGGTTGGCACTAATGAGGTTCGCACCAGCGAGGTTCGCACCAGCGAGGTTTGCGTTTTGGAGGTTGGCGCCTTGGAGGTTGGCAACCCGGAGGTTTGCACCCTCAAGGTTTGCACGCTCCCCCGAAACCTCATTAGAAGAAACCCAAAGGGAGTGAGAAGCTAGAATTTCTGCGAGTTTTTCGGAGTTCATAGAAGCACTCTACCACGAGCTCGGAGAAGATTCAACCTAACGGTAGCTGATTGCCTCTTCTTTCGTCATAAAGAAATGAATTCCGGTAGTGCATTCGATCCTGATGTCAGGATCGAATGCAGGCTCCCGAGCCGTTTTTCCAATCTCGTAAGTGAAATCCGAACAATGCAGGGATCTGTAAATCCCTGCATTGTTCGCGACGCCGTGGGCAACGCCCACGACAAGTGCTTCGTTAGCCCTGCATTTCCTGCCAATCAGGCTTGAGGTCCGCCGTGCGGACCCCGGAATCGAAAGCTCAAGGACGATTTCTCCCCTTACTTTCTTGAAAGCTGTAAAAGATTGTCCCACCCGTGGGACAATCTGCCAATTCTCTGCGAAAATCGCTCCGTCGAGAATCGCGTCTCGAAAGATTGCATCACGGAAGTCGGCACCCCGAAGATTCGCACCCCGAAGATTCGCCCATCGGAGATCTGCTCCCCGGAGGTTTGCTCCCCGGAGGTTTGCTCCCCGGAGGTTTGCTCCTTCAAGGTTTGCTCCTTCAAGGTTTGCTCCCCGGAGGTTTGCACCCCGGAGGTTTGCACCCCGGAGGTTTGCACCCCGGAGGTTTGCTTCGGCGAGGTTTGCATTTTTGAGGTCTGCACCCCAAAGGTCCACACACTCCCCCGAAACCTCATTAGAAGCAAGCCAAAGGGAGTGAGAAGCTAGAATTTCTGCGAGTTTTTGGGGGTTCATGGGTAGACTCTATCAGAATTCGGAGAAGATTCAAACTAGCGGTAGTCAACCGCCTCTTCTTTCGTTAGAAAGAAATGAATTCCGGCAGCGCATTCGACCCTGATATCAGGGTCGAATGCTGGCTCGGAAGCCATCTTTCCAATTTCATAAGTGAATTTTGGGTCATGCAGGGATCTGTAAATCCCTGTGTCGTTCGCGGTGCCGTGGGCAACGCCCACGACAAGCGCCTCGTTCGCCCTACATTTCCTTCCAACAAGGTTTGAGGTCCGCTGCGCGGACCCCGGAATCAAAAGCTCAAGAACGACTTTGCCCCTTACTTTCTTGAAAGCTGTAAAAGATTGTCCCGCCTGCGGGACAATCTGCCAATTCTCCGGGAGGATCGCCCCGTCGAGATTTGCATCTCGGAAGTCTGCGCCGTCGAGGTCTGCATATCGGAGGTCTGCATATCGGAGGTCTGCACCTCCGAGATTCGCCCCGTCGAGGTTCGCCCCGGCGAGGTTCGCCCCGGCGAGGTCCGCACTGTCGAAAATCGCCCTAGCGAGGTCCGCACTCTGAAGGTTCGCTCCCCAAAGGTTTGCATTTAGGAGGAATGCACCTTGGAGGTTTGCGTTTTCTAGAATTGCACCCCTGAGGTTTGCACCTTCGAGGTCCGCACCCTTGAGGTTTGCATTTTGGAGGTCCACATCCAGCAAGTTCGCATCTCGCAAGTTCGCATCTCGCAAGTTCGCATTTTGCAAGTTCGCGCTGGCGAGGTTCGCCCATCGGAGGTTTGTCCCTCGGAGGTTTGCATAATGGAGGTCCACACTCTCAAGGTCCGCCCCTCGGAGGTCCGCATTTTGGAGGCTCACACTTTGAAGGCTCGCATTTCTGAGGTTTGCACCTTCAAGGTTTGCGCTGGCGAGGTTCGCCCCAGCGAGGTCTGCCCCTCGGAGGTCCGCACCCCGGAGGTTTGCACCTTCGAGGTCCGCACCCCGGAGGTTTGCATACTTCCCCGAAGTTTCACCAGAGGAAATCCAGAGGCCGTGAGAAGCTAGAATTTCTGCGAGTTTTTGGGGATTCATAGACGTACCTTATCAGGTTTTGGGGTCTTTTCAAACCGTCAGCCGAGGATTACACCCGGAGGTTCACACTCTCAAAATTTGTAGTCAATCGCCTCTTCTTTCGTTAGAAAGAAATGAATTCCGGTAGTGCATTCGACCCTGATATCAGGGTCGAAAGATGGCTCGGAAGCCATCTTTCCAACCTCGTAAGTGAAACGTGAGTCATGCAGGGATTCGTAAATCCCTGTGTTGTTCGCGTCGCCGTGAACAACACACACGACAAGTGCTTCATTCGCCCTGCATTTCCTTCCAATCAGGCTTGAGGTCCGCTGCGCGGACCATGGAATTAAAAGCCCAAGAACGACTCCGCCCTTTACTTTCTTGAAAGCTCCGAAGGATTGTCCCACGGGTGGGACAATCTGCCAATTCCCTGTGAGAATCGCTCCGTCGAGGTTCGCCCCGTCGAGGTTCGCATAATGGAGGTCCGCACTCTCAAGGTCCGCTCCCCAAAGGTTTGTATTTTCGAGGTCTGCACCTTGGAGGGTTGCATCACGGAAGTCTGCACCTCGGAGGATTGCCCATCGGAGGTCCGCACCCTGAAGGCTCGCCCTTCGGAGGTCCGCACTTCGGAGGTTTGCATTTCCGAGGTTTGTCCATCGGAGGTTCGCCATTTCGAGGTTTGCATTGGCGAAATTTGCCCCTCGGAGATCGGCACCCTGAAGTTTCACACCCTGAAGTTTCGCACCTTCAAGGTTCGCACCTTCAAGGTTCGCACCTTCAAGGTTCGCTCCGACGAGGTTCGCTCCGACGAGGTTCGCTCCCCGGAGGTTCGCGCCTTGGAGGTCCGCGCCTTGGAGGTCCGCACCCCGGAGGTCCGCACCCCGGAGGTTTGCATACTTCCCCGAAGTTTCACCAGAGGAAATCCAGAGGCCGTGAGAAGCTAGAATTTCTGCGAGTTTTTCGGGGTTCATAGAGGCACCTTATCAGAGCTCAGAGAAGATTCAAACTAGCGGTAGTCAATCGCCTCTTCTTTTGTTAGAAAGAAGTGAATTCCGGCAGTGCATTCGATCCTGATGTCAGGGTCGAATGATGGCTCGAAAGCCATCTTTCCAATCTCGTAAGTGAAACTTAGGTCATACAGGGATTCGTAAATCCCTGCATTGTTCGCGTCGCCGTAGGCAACGCCCACGACAAGTGCTTCATTCGCCCTGCACTTCCTGCCAATCAGGCTTGAGGTCCGCTGTGCGGACCCCGGAATCAAAAATTCAAGGACGATTTCGCCCCTTACTTTCTTGAAAGCTGTGAAAGATTGTCCCACCCGTGGGACAATCTGCCAATTCTGCGGGAGGTTCGCCCCTTCAAGGTTCGCCCCTTCAAGGTTCGCCCCTTCAAGGTTCGCCCCTTCAAGGTTCGCCCCTTCAAGGTTCGCCCCGTCGAGGTCTGCATATCGGAGGTCTGCATCTCGGAGGTCTGTCCTGGCGAGGAGCGCACCGGCTAGGTCCGCACCTCGGAGGTCCGCACTGTCGAAAATCGCCCTAGCGAGGTCTGCATCTCGGAGGTCCGCACCTCGGAGGTTTGCATTGGCGAGGTTGGCACCTCGGAGGTTCGCATTTCGGAGGTTCGCATCTCGGAGGTTGGCACCTCGGAGGTCTGCATCTCGGAGGTCCGCATTGGCGAGGTTGGCACCTCGGAGGTTTGCATTGGCGAGGTCCGCGTTTTGGAGATTTGCACTGGCAAGGTCCGCGTTTTGGAGGTCTACTTCGACGAGGTTTGCACACTCACCGAAAGTTCCGCCAGAGGCAAACCAAAGGCTGTGAGCCGCCAACATTTCCGTGATTTCGTTGGAGTTCATAGGTGTATTCTATCAGGTTTTAGGGAAGGATTCAATCAGGACAAAACGCTTTGAATTTCGCCATGAGTTCATTTAGCTTGGCTAACTTTGAACTCGTCAGCCAGACCGACCAGAACATCAATAAATTCTTCTGGAGTCTCATCGAATCTGAATCCGTCACACGGATAACGCGCTTATGCGTGTAAATCCCGTTAAGGGTATCAACGTTTCTCCTGGGTGATGTAAGGACTATACGCTACTTTAGCGAGCATTCAAACTAAATATATCTGGTGAGTTGGAATTGAAACGACGAATATATCTTGACATGCGAGCAAACACAAAGAGAATGCTTTATCTTTATGTTCAATGAACATGATTGATTTTATGAGGTGTTTTGCCACGGAACGTGGTTGTAAACGACCCTCGAAATCGAAAAAAATAAGGGGGTTTGAATTTGTTTGTAGCAACGCACCGGGGGCCATGCTGCTTTTCTAGCAGCACAGCCCTCGATTGTTCTGTTTTTCAGCCCTCGACGACGAGGGCGCCCGAAGTCAGGGTGAAAGTCGATCCGGGCAGCACCCGGTAAGTGCGGAACTTCGCAGGGCGAAGTTCCAGCCACGCAGCGAGAAAAGACTTGACTTGCTGCACTGGACCTTGATTCCTAGGCAGCTTATCGGGATTTCCGCGCTTATCAACCACCTTCATCGAAATGGTGATTGCGTCAAAATACAAAGTTCCGGCCTCCGGTGATTCTTCGTCGGTCATTGTGTCGTCACAAGCACGACCCTGATAAACCCGAACACCCGGCACCATCTCGCCGTCGATTACGAGGGGCTCGTAAACCCCCTCGCAGGAATAGTCGGGATTGCTCCCGCCGAGGGTCTGCGCGTAGCTGGTGAGCAGCCCCTTTCGCCCGTGGTGTGGGCCGTTGATCGCATCTTGCACGTCCATTTCCGAGACCTTGAGCCCGTGCTCAAGGCAAGCCGCAAGGGCCTCTTCTACGAAAGTAGGGCTCGCAGCCTCGGCCGAAAGCGTGTCGAAAGCCGACGCTACCATGCGACGGTAGTTGATTCCGGGGCCAACGGCGATGACGGCCTCGACAAGATGATTTCCTCGACGCGCCGCGGTGCCACGCTTCTCGCCAGCTAGCACCCCGCGGAACTTGGCGAATCGGCACCCCGGCCCGACCGACGACAGAAAATCAGACATACGAACCGCAGTACGAACCCGCACGTTTTCAGTAGTGAACATTGTTTCGTCTCTCTCTTTCTAAAACCACTTTACCACAGTCAGCCGAAGATTCAAACTGACTCGATCACTCGGGCAGTGCGTTCATGTCAACCATGTTCGTCTCGTCCGACTCATACACCGCCTCGATCGCAGCCACAATCTCACTGCGCATTGCCATGTGTTCCTGTCTTGCTTTCTGAAATGACAATACCACGATCTAGGAACCATTCAAACTCGTTTCTGGTTTGAAAAACACTCTCATTCAGCTATGATGCATCTATGTTGACCATTGGCCATTTCAGCGACACACACGGCAGAAACATAATTCCCGTGGAACTATCCGTGGTGCCCGATGCGTGGTTTCATTCTGGCGATTTTTTCCCTAATCGCTCACGCGGAAACGTGGAAATTGAGGTTGATTTTCAGCGTGAGTGGTTTATTGGCTTCTATGAGGAATTCGTTAAGCGGCTTCACGGAAAGCCGCTTTTTTACACTCCGGGAAACCATGATTACGTCGAACTCTGTGATATGATGCCGGGTTATCCGGTGACTCGCGTTACCACGGCAGGTGTTGATTTCATGGGGGAGCGCATCGCTGGGTTTCGTGAAATTCCCTATATCGCCGGGGAATGGAACGGCGAGGTACGAACTAAGGAATTTGCTGGCTTGGTTTATGATCTCGTGGATTCAAACCCTACAATCATCATGAATCATGCCCCTTGTGCTGGCATCCTCGACATGGATGCAGAAAATCTTTCTCGTGGAATTACGGCAATGTCCAGCGCGATCACTTATGGTCAATTTCCTGATTTGAAGGCGTATCTTTGCGGGCACGTTCACGATCAAGGCGGAAAGCGTATGAACGTGATGGGCGTGGATTTTTACAATTCCGCCGAAACTCTCCAAATCATCACGGTTTGACTGAGTTTTTAACTCAGAGAACATGCATTACGCATCGCAGTCTGATATTGTAGGCGCAATGCATGTTTGGGAGAACATGGAAATTTTTATTGTTGTGTTTCGATAATTTGGAACGTGTTTGCCTGCCGTGGTTTATAAAATCATTGCGCTTACAATATCAGAATAATTTTGACTTTTAGGGACATCAAAAACACTCGCGAACCTACATTAATTTTAATTAAATCCTTTTTACCAATACACAAAATTCACGATTTAAAATTTTGAAAATAATCTCACTATCATGTCCGCTAATCACAAATGCCAAAAATTGGTTCATATTTGCAAAATAATTCTAACCTGGGGTAGAATTACGTCAATCTAGACGGCTTACGCCGAAGGTAGAATGCCGTCGTTCTTTAGTTCGCCGCAAGTTCACTAAATCTTCCACAGAAAAATTGAGCAGAATTTTATTTGTTTTTCCATGTGTAGGGGTGGGTGGGGTAGGTCGTCTCTCTGAGGGGCGAGTTAGATCTTTTTTCGCCGAAAAAAAGCAAATACTAAAAATCGCTTTTTTTGTGTGTTTGAAATCGGCTCGATTTCTCTACATTCATTCTAGCATCACGTCTTGGCTAGATCATTTGTTTAAATTCGAATTCATTATCGAAATAAATCTTATCTTCCAGTCGTCTTTGCAGACTAGCACAAGAGAAAATTCATTCTAACGTCATGAGTAACCTATAAACGATTGATTTTATTGAATTTTTAGAAAAAGTGAAAGTTAATCAGTTTTTCGTTACAAAATGTGCCGTAGTCTGGTAGGGGTTTTCAGGAATTCTCCCAGTTCAAACACAAGTCATCCTACCACAATCACGAACCCTGATCAATGATTTGATCCCATCGGGCAACTAGCGCCGCAGCGAGATTCACGGGAGTAGTTTCCCCGAAAGTCGCCGCGGAATACACCTCATTGAGCTCAACAATTCCAACTTTTTCTTGGCCGTCATTGGTCTTAATCCAGGCAATGTCGATCGCGTAGCCCGCGTGAGGGTTCTCGTAATCTGAAATAATCTTCTCTACCTGCTCCCGAGAGATGCTGAGGCGCCAAAGGCGCGCGGGGTCGAACTCACTCACAATCTTGCCGTTGGCGACGAAAAAACGCTTTTCGCCTTCCATTTCGACCACCTCAGAAGCCAATACCGCAAACTCATCAGGAAGCCGATAGGTCTCATGCGCTTTGCGCGAAAATATCCCACCAGGGAACAACTTTTGGGCATGGAGCGGCTTGATGAAAACCGAGTCGGGATCACCCGTCCTGCGAATTTCACCAAGGGTAGCTTCCCAAACACGCCGATGGGCGTGCTTGCGAAGGCTCACTGGAATATCCACATTTGCTGGCTGCTTGACGCCCATCATGTTGATTCCTGTGCGAACGAATCGCGCAGTTCCTTTCATGACCATATGCTTCTTAAGCTTGAATTTCGGCAAATTATTTTCGGAAACGACGTGAACCTTATAGCCGAGTTTCACGAGCCCCTCCGTGGTGTCTTTGCAGCTATGGCTGTAATAATCAACATCGCTATGGCTACCTTGGACTACGGCAACCTTCGCGATGGCGTTCTTCCGAATGACTCGCTTGCTCATAAACACACCTTATCAGTTTTTAGGAGTTATTCAAATGCCGAGAAGCTCATGCCATCGCGCCTCGACTGCCCGAGCGAAATCTACCTGCGTGGTTGAGATTCCATTGAAACCACAAGAGAACATTTCATTGGTTTCTACAACAACCAATGTTTTCTTACGGTTTTTGATAATTTCGCCAATGTCGATCGCGTAAGCCACTGGTGGATTGACGTAATCATCTACAATTGCCTGAACACACTTCTGTTTAATCCTGTAACTATCGCCAGTCAGAACCTTTCCGTTGAGAACATAAAAACGGCTTTCATTTTCGATGTCAATAACATCTTGCGCAAGAAGCGGAAAATCGTCCGTCAGTCGGTAAATCGACGAGCTAATATGGGGATTAAAAATCGCCCCGTGAAACAACTTCTGAGCATGGAGCGGCTTGATGAAAACCGAGTCGGGATCACCCGTCCTGCGAATTTCACCAAGGGTAGTTTCCCAAACACGCCGATGGGCGTGTTTGCGAAGGCTCGCTGGAATATCCACATTTGCTGGCTGGGGTCGATTTTTAAGGTCTAGAATTTTACGACAAAACCGCACCGTCCCTTTGGCCACGGTGGCATTTTTGATAATTTTTGCCGCCAAATCCCCTTCTTTTACTAGCACAATTTCATAGCCAAGCTGCTTCAAACCATCACCAGCGACTGAACAAGTTGAGCTTGCGGCGCCGTGGCCCCAAGTCTCTTGCATCGCTTCAATGATCGCGAACTTTCCTTGCTTTTTCTTCGTATTCATGAATATATCCTAACATGGTGGCTGGGCTTTTTCAAGCCGTATATCGAATATTGCAAATTGCAGTCGATGTGTCAAGCACTTGACGCATTTGTCGCGGATTGATGCGATACTCGAATGTCGAACACGCCAGCAAAAACCCATTTTTAACCATTTCTGATACACCTTTCTCAACAAGTTCCTGACTGGCGATGTAGTCAGGAAAGAAATCCTGAATTTCTTTCATTGCCATGAATTGACGGCCAGAAATGACAAACACCATGAAAATCTGCGAAGGCGAAATATTCGTCATTAATAACCAGCCGTCCCGGCAAAACCGCCGATGTTGGAACCCGATGGGGTAGTGAAGGTGCTATTCGCACCGGAGAATCTAGGTGTGCCGTTGATAGGTGCGCTATGGCCTCGACGACTGGGATTCTCGCGATTCCCGTATTTCATCGTGACGCCAGCCTCTCTTACCAGCGCAATAGCAGAGGGGATGCTAATGCCTAGAATGCCAGCGAGAGCCTGACACTCCCCCGGAGTGCATTCCGTTTGCTCCATTTCCAAAAGATAATCCACGAACGCGGCGACCGACACCACATTCGACTCAATCAAATCTTCGCGAGTAATCATTAGGTGTTCCTGACTCACTTTCTAAAGCCAGATTACCACAGTCGAAAGCCTTTTCAAACTAGGGTGACGAATTTTCGGCTAGCTATCAAGCCAGAGACGCAAGCAGTCTCCCGAATTCACAACCCACAGCAACCGCCCTAGGAAGCCTCGAAAGCCACGGTCAACCAATTTTCTAGATCATAAATAGTCATGCAGTCAACGAGGGATTGGGCTTCGTCGTCGCCCAATCCCTCCTCTTCGACATAATAGTCAAAAACAATTTGTTGCATTTCTTTGGTTGGTATATATTTGGGGTTCATTGGGGTATTCTATCACAAATTTAGGATTGCTCAATCTTGACAGTCATGGCCCGATTCCCAATGATCGACTATTAGAAGCTGAAAACAAACCTCAATCATGATATCACCGCGGTTGGTCATTACGTCAGCCGTTCCGTCAGAATGGATAGCAAGCACTAGCCCGTGGCATCCAGCGCCGACGACTTGATCGCCAACGCAAACAATATCATTCATGCAATTCCTGTTCATCATTCGGATTTCCTCTTGCTTGTTTTTACCACAAACTATCAATCACTCAAAACAGAATCGTCAAAAGTTTTCCGAAACCGTATCCACCGAAACCAACCGCCACAACCGCCGACAATGCGATGATTTCGTAAACCGTGTTTTTCATCATTCCCTGCTTTCTAAATCAGATTATCACGAATACTCGTTTATGCAAACTCCATTATGAAAAGTCCACCAAGGTACGTCTTCGCCGTGCTTGCCATCAAGAATGCGCGTAACTACCTGCAAATCCTCCGTTTTCTCGAAAACACGGAAATACGTCCCGCCGATCTGCCAATCGGCGATTTCTTCGGTGGTCATAAACTGTGAATAGAGAGCGCAGTAATAATCATTTTCTTTATTAGTAGCGCCGTGCATGAAACGACAGTCCTCGAAAACCAGCACGAATTTACCCGGAAAATAAACTTTGCAATATGCGGCGTAAAGTTCGACGAAATTAGGAGCGTGATTCATTAATATCTTTATTTCGACTAGGCGCGCTCGGGAAGCGCAAGAGTCACCATGACCTTGCCGTCAACGATCGCAATGGACAGGCCGTAGCGGTCTGCCAGACACCCGATCATGTAAGAGGCTTGCATTTTTCGCTCCTCATCCTCGCCGTCGATGTAATCTGACACATTATCCAATGCGTCAAACGCGAGGGCTGCGCGGGGATTTTTGTAGTCCTGCCAATCAGGGATTTTTGTCATTATCAAACCTCCCCGAAACTCTTGCAGAGAAAACGCAGGAATCGGTCAATATTCTTTGGATTATGAAACGGGTCGCAATCCCCGTCGCGAATGACAAGCGCCAAATCTGCACTAACCTCGTGCAGTGCCGCGAAAAGCGCCGTGCCATCTGTGTGCCGCCCGCCCGAAGGATCAGCGTCGGTCTTTGCCTTTAGTTCCTGCGCCCGCTTAACAATCTCCCAAATCGTTCCGTTACTCATGAACGCACCTTACCACGAAAGAGGGTTGATTCAAACTTAGAGGCGATTTCTGGAAAATAAAGACGACAAGGAGGATTGTTTCAACCACGCTTCATCGTATTCTGTAATACAGATATCCTCTCCGTTTTTATGAAAAAACAAAAATTGGAAACCATTGTCCTGCATTTCGCTACAAAGATAACCTTCAGCGCAATCAATCGCGATAGGTGAAAAAGTGCAAATTACGAGTTCGGTGCTTTCGAGTTCGGTTTGCGGCCCTAGTGGATCAAAGTATTCCACCAAAAGAGCAGTAACAATTTTCCGTATATTATCTGGTGTATCATCACCTGACACAAAAATTTCGGTTCCATTCTGAATACGACCCATGACAAATTTCAACATTAAACCTCCGTCGCTTTCCCGAGGGAAGTGAGCGCATAGCGTTTTGTGCAATTCAAACCACATTTTTCACAAACTAGGTCGCTACTCTTACCAGAGTTTCGGTGAAAATTCAATCAGTAGTCAACCGCCTCTTCTTTCGTCATAAAGAAATGAATTCCGGTAGTGCATTCGACCCTGATATCAGGGTTGAATGCAGGCTCCCGTGCCATCTTTCCAATTTCGTAAGTGAAATCCGAGTCATGCAGGGATTCGTAAATCCCTGTGTCGTGGGCGTTGTCGTGGGCAACGCCCACGACAAGTGCTTCGTTGGTCCTGCATTTCCTGCCAATCAGGCTTGAGGTCCGCGCAGCGGACCCCGGAATCAAAAGCTCAAGAACTACTCCGCCCTTTACTTTCTTGAAAGCTGTGAAAGATTGTCCCACGGGTGGGACAATCTGCCAATTTTCTGAGAAAATCGCTCCGGCGAGGTCCGCACCATGGAGGTTTGCACCTCGGAGGTCTGCGCCCGCAAGGCTCGTACCCTCAAAGTCCGCGTCCCGGAGGTTCGCGCTGGCGAGGTTTGCATCCCGAAGATTTGCACCCCGAAGATCTGCACCCCGAAGATTTGCACCCCCGAGGTCTGCACCTCCGAGGTTTGCATCTCCGAGGTCTGCACCTCCGAGGTTTGCACCCCGGAAGTCTGCGCCCTGTAGGTTTGCGCCCCGGAAGTCTGCACCCCGGAAGTCTGCACCCTGTAGGATTGCACCCGAAAGGTCTGCACGCTCCCCGGAAACTCCAATAGAAGCGAGCCAAAGGCTGTGAGAAGCTAGAATTTCTGCGAGTTTTTCGGAGTTCATAGACGTACCTTATCAGAGTTTCGGTGAAAATTCAATCAGTAGTCAACCGCCTCTTCTTTCGTCATAAAGAAATGAATTCCGGTAGTGCATTCGACCCTGATATCAGGGTCGAATGATGGCTCCCAAGCCATCTTTCCAACCTCGTAAGTGAAATTTGGGTCATGTAGGGATCTGTAAATCCCTGCGTTGTTCGCGGTGCCGCGAACAACGCCCACGACAAGTGCTTCGTTAGCCCTGCATTTCCTGCCAATCAGGTTTGAGGTCCGCTGCGCGGACCCCGGAATCAAAAGCTCAAGCACGATTTCCCTTTCCACTTTCTTGAAAGCTGTGAAAGATTGTCCCACCCGTGGGACAATCTGCCAATTCTCCGGGAGAATTGCACCCTCAAGGATTACATCCTCAAGGCTTGCACCCCGAAGATCTACACCCCGGAGGTCCGCACCTCGGAGGTTTGCATCCCGGAGGTTGGCGCCAACGAGGTTCGCCCCGGTGAAGTTCGCCCCGGTGAGGTTCGCCCCGGTGAGGTTCGCCCCGGCGAGGTTCGCCCATCGGAGGTCTGCCCCTCGGAGATCGACACCCCGAAGGAATGCCCTTCGGAGTAACACACCCTCAAGGTTCGCATTTTGGAGGTTCGCTCCGGTGAGGATTGCCCGCCCCCCCAAAACCTCGTTAGAGCGGAGCCAAAGAGCGTGAGAAGCTAAAATTTGATTGAGTTTTTGGGGATTCATAGACGTACCTTACCACGAGCTCGGTGAAAATTCATTCTAGAAATAGTTGATCGCCTCTTCTTTCGTCATAAAGAAATGGATTCCGGCAGTGCATTCGATCCTGATGTCAGGGTTGAAAGATGGCTCCCGAGCCATCTTTCCAACCTCGTAAGTGAAATTTGGGTCATACAGGGATTCGTAAATCCCTGCATTGTTCGCGTTGCCGTGGGCAACGCCCACGACAAGCGCCTCGTTGGTCCTGCATTTCCTGCCAATCAGGCTTGAGGTCCGCTGCGCGGACCCCGGAATCAAAAGCTCAAGAACGATTTCCCTTTCCACTTTCTTGAAAGCTGTGAAAGTCTGTCCCACGGGTGGGACAATCTGCCAATTTTCTGAGAAAATCGCTCCGTCGAGGTTCGCATCGGCGAGGAGCGCACCCTGAAAGTTCGTACCCCGGAGGTCTGCGTTTTGGAGGTTTGCGTTTTGGAGGTTTGCGTTTTGGAAGTCCGTCCCGGCGAGGTTTGCACCAGCGAGGTTTGCACCAGCGAGGTCTGTATATCGGAGATATGCTCCGGCGAAGTTTGCACCTTCAAAGTTTGCACGTCGGAGGTCTGCGCCCGAAAGGCTCGCATTTCCGATGCTCACGCCGCTGAGGCTCGCACGCTCCCCGGAGGAACTTCCAGATTGAAGCAAGCCTCCAGTTCGGAGCCAAAGGCTGTGAGAAGCTAGAATTTCTGCGAGTTTTTCGGAGTTCATAAACATACCTTATCAGAGTTCGGGGAAGATTCAATCAGTAGTTGATTGCCTCTTCTTTCGTCATAAAGAAATGAATTCCGGTAGTGCATTCAACCCTGATATCAGGGTTGAATGCAGGCTCCCGAGCCGTCTTTCCAATCTCGTAAGTGAAATCCGAACAATGCAGGGATCTGTAAATCCCTGTGTCGTTCGCTTCACCGTGGGCAACGCCCACGACAAGTGCTTCGTTGGCCCTGCATTTCCTGCCAATCAGGCTTGGGGTCCGCGCAGCGGACCCCGGAATCAAAAGCTCAAGAACGATTTTGCCCCTTGCTTTCTTGAAAGCTGTGAAAGATTGTCCCACAGGTGGGACAATCTGCCAATTTTCTGTGAAATTCGCCCCGTCGAGGTTCGCCCCGTCGAGGGTTGCATTACAGAGATCTGCACCCCGGAGGTTCGCCCATCGGAGGTTCGCACTCTGAAGGTTCGCCCCGGCGAGGATCGCCCTTTCAAGGTTCACACACTCAAGGTTTGCGCTGGCGAGGATCGCCCCCCGAAGGTCTGCGCACCGGAGATCGACACCCTGGAGGTTTGCGCTGGTGAAATTCACCCTGGTGAAATTCGCCCCGGTGAGGTTAGCCCCCAAAAAGTCTGTACACCCGAGGTTTGCACCTTGGAGGTTTGCACCCCGGAGGTTCGCACCCCGAAGGTTCGCCCTTCGGAGGTTCACACCCCGAAGGTTCGCCCTTTCGAGGTTTGCGCCTTGAAAATTCGCGCCAACGAGGTTCGCTCCGTCAAAACCTGCACCTCGGAGGTCCGCCCTTTCGAGACTTGCGCCTTGAAAATTCGCCCTTTCAAGGTTTGCTCCTTCGAGGTCCGCCATTCGGAGGTCCGCCATTCGGAGGTCCGCCATTCGGAGGTCCGCCATTCGGAGGTCCGCCCCCTGGAGATTTGCTTTAACGAGGACTGCCCGCTCCCCCGAAACCTCGTTAGAACGGAACCAGAGAGCGTGAGAAACTAAAATTTGATTGAGTTTTTGGGGATTCACAGAGGCACCTTAGCACGAGCTCGGAGAAAATTCAAGCTTTCAGCCGAAGATTGTACCCGGAGGTCTATCCTCGCAGGTTTGTATCTCGCAGGTTTGCATCTCGCAGGTTCACGCCCTTGAGGTCCACCCCACGCAGGTTTGCACCCCGGAAGTCTGCGCCTTTGAGGTTTGCATTTTGAAGGCTCGCCTTTTGAAGTCTCGTACCTCTGAGGTTTGCGCCTCTGAGGTTTGCGCCTTCAAGGCTCGCATTTCGGAGGTCCGCACCTCCGAAATGCGTATCTTGGAGGTTTGCATTTCGGAGGTCCGCACAGGCGAGGTCCGCACAGGCGAGGACCGCACCTGTGAGGTCGGCACCTGTGAGGTCGGCACCTGTGAGGTCGGCCCACCGAAGCTGAGTGGCCCTGAGGTTTGCATCTCGCAGGTCCGCACCCCGGAGGTTTACATTTTCGAGGTCGGCGCTTTGGAAATCCGCACCCCCAAGGATCGCACCTCGGAGGTCCGCACCTCGGAGGTTTGCCCCTCGGAGGTCCGCGCTCAGAAGAATCGCCCCAATGATGTTCGCATTTTCGAGGTTTGCACCCCGAAGGTTCGCCCCGGCGAGGATTGTATTTCCCAGGTTCGCCCCTTCGAGGTTCGCCCCTTCGAGGTCTGCACCTCCGAGGTTTGCACGCTCCCCGGACAAACCTCCAGATTGAAGCCAAAGTCCGTGAGAAGCTAGAATTTCTGCGATCTTTTCGGAATTCATAGAGACACCTTAACAGAGTTTCGGGGAAGATTCAAAGTCACAAGCAATCGCAATCATCATGGGCAAATTTCGCACCCCAAAAAAGCTTTGTATATATTTCAAGCAACCATGCAGTCGAGGCGCGATGATGATGCCTCGTGGATTCACTTTCTATCAGTCTTGCTTGCCGATTCAATCCCGTAATTTTCATCGAGGGGATTTCCGCCCGAAAGCGTCGATTCATCTGTAGAAGATCACAGTGCAGTTTCGATATAATTCCGCGTGAAGGCATCCATTGTTGGGATTTCTCTCTTTCTGAATTGATTATAGAGCGTTTCGAGGATCAATCAACCACGCGAAAAAACTTTTCTGCGGGATTCTGCACCTTCATAACCCCGAACTCATTTGGGGAGATTGAGTAGAAACAACGCTGGATTCCATGCGAATACATAACGTGCTGGCAGAGTTCGCACGGACGGGACTGTGCAAGTTCGCCCTTCGCGTTTACACGCACGACATAAACGTCCATTCCGCGAGTATCGTGCTTGCGTCGGCCACGAAGAATCGCCGCAGTTTCGGCGTGGTTCTCGTTTTGGAGCCTGCGCGCCATGGAAGCCGCGTAAGCGTCGAAACGAAGTGAGCTGATATGTAAATAATTGAAACCCTTGGAAATTACCTTGGAGCCGCTGGCGAGGATCGCAGCATGGCGAAAAGTGAGACGATCATCGAAGTCATGCTTATTGGCATGATTCTGAGCCTTCTCTAGAAACGAATTAATGCAGTCAACGGTGTTCACTTTTTTATAGCCTTTCAGTGGAATTGCACTCCGACTTACAAGCACACTCTATCAGCTTTTGGATCGAATTCAAACTGTAGGACGGACAGGATTTAAACCTGCGACCCTGAACTACCGCCCCATGAGACCTACAATAGCAGGTCGAAACTTTTTTCAAACTCCGATCATATGCAAAAATGCGTTTGCATTGAAAAGAACAACCGACATCATGACCAAAAACAACCCGTAGTTTTCGTGATTCACGGACACACCTTAACAGGTTTCAAGTCGAATTCAAACCTTCGACCTAAAGGTCGTCATGAATAATTTAAAATCGGAAATATAGGGAATTAGATTTTTAAATTATCCAGTTTTGTACACGAAATAAATTGGTGTTTTTCACTCAAGGCTAATGAAAGTGTAGCCTTCTGGCATGTTCCAATCACCAGGAAATTCACTATACTCTGCTTCCCGCACATGCACCATCGTGATTGGCGTTCCACTCTCGCACATTGCCAGTAATGGCAATGTGCCATGTTGATTGTGGAGTATTTGCAACTTCTCAAGTAGTTCTGTGATTGTCATGGATGGACTTTACTTCATTATGCCGAATATTCATTGTGGATAAACAACAACACCCCTACCCATGGCGTCAATCGTCACCCCAGTTGTAACGCAGCGCGTTACTTCATCAGCTCGATCAGCATTTACGGCTGGACCTATGTAATCCATTCTGCCGTAATACTTAAACACATCGAATCCAGCCTCTTCTACCAAAATGGCAAAAATTGCGTGACGCATAGTTTGCCATTTTGACTCGATTACCTCAATCGTGAAAAACTCTGTTGCAAATTCAGGAAGTTTCTGGAACGAAATCACACACTCGTGGATATCCCTATGAGTGGAGATTCCGTAAGTTTTGCACCGTTCTCGAAAATCCTCGTCGTGCTCAAATTTTGTATGTTCAACCCCTAAAAAATCAGTGTAATTAATCCTTACGACAACAATACTCATTTGCTATTTATCTCCCAAAACATCAACGATCAAAATGGTATCGTCATCGACTTCAGAGCGACCCATGTCGGCATCTAACATGATATCTCGTGGCGACATTGAATTAAGGCGTGAGACAGCCTCCTCGGGGGAATCCGCATTAATTTCAATCACAAATGCCTGCCGAAAATCGCCAGCTAGTCGAATGAGCATTGCTTCTTCTTTCATTTTCGAATTCAAACGTTTGTACTGATTTCCCATATGTTGGTTTTGTCGCTGTGCTTGCTTTCGATATGAAAATATCCCCCAAGTTGCGAAATAGCAACAATCACCGGCATTTTCTGTCCTGTCAAGGCCAGGTTTTGCCTAGCAAACAACCACTCTCTACAAGTGAGAGTCATTTTTTCGTGATAGTAAGCAATTGCCTCATCAAATTTTGCGAATTGCTTTTCGTGCTCGGAAGAATCGTTTTCCTGCCAAGAAATTTTGAACATCATAATCCTTTACTGAAATAGACTCAATGAGTAGCACGGATGGGAGTCGAACCCACAACCAAGAAATTTTAAGTTTCTCCGCTCTGCCGTTGGCGTACCGTGCCATTTTACTTCGCTTTACTGCCGGACTCTTGAGTCTATTCTAACAGAGTTTAGGGGAGATTCAAACTAGCGGTAGTCAATCGCCTCTTCTTTCGTCAGAAAGAAATGAATTCCGGCAGTGCATTCGACCCTGATATCAGGGTCGAATGCAGGCTCCCGAGCCGTCTTTCCAATCTCGTAAGTGAAATCCATACGATGCAGGGATTTGTAAATCCCTGTGTCGTTCGCGACGCCGTGGGCAACGCCCACGACAAGCGCCTCGTTGGTCCTGCATTTCCTGCCAATCAGGCTTGAGGTCCGCTGCGCGGACCCCGGAATCAAAAGCTCAAGAACGACTACATCTCTTGTTTTCTTGAAAGCTGCGAAAGATTGTCCCATGGGTGGGACAATCTGCCAATTTTCTGAGAAAATCGCTCCTTCGAGGTCCACCCCGGCGAGGTTCGCATCTCGCAGGTTTGCACCTCGCAGGTTTGCACCTCGCAGGTTTGCATCTAGGAGCTCCGCACTCCGAAAGTCCGCATCTCGGAGGTTCGCATTTTGGAGATTTGCACCAATGAGGTCTGCACCCTGGAGGTTTGCACCCTGGAGGTTTGCACCTCCGAAGTTTGCACCTCCGAAGTTTGCACCTCGAAGGTGGGCACCCTCAAGGTTTGCGCTGGCGAGGATTGTACCATGAAGGTTTGCACCCTCAAAATCCGCACCTCGCAGGTTTGCACCCCGGAGGTCCGCATTTTCGAGGTTTGTCCATCGGAGATTTGCACCCCGGAGGTTTGCGTCTCGCAGATCCGCATCTTGCAGGATTACACCCCGGAGGTCCGCATCTCGCAGGTTCGCACACTCCCCCAAAGCCTCGCCAGAACGGAGCCAAGGGTTGTTAGAAGCGAGCCAAAGGCTGTGAGAAGCTAGAATTTCTGCGAGTTTTTCGGAGTTCATAGACGTACCTTATCAGAGTTTGGGGAAGATTCAATCAGTAGTCAACCGCCTCTTCTTTCGTCATAAAGAAGTGAACTCCGGCAGTGCATTCGACCCTGATATCAGGGTCGAAAGATGGCTCGGAAGCCATCTTTCCAATTTCGTAAGTGAAATTTCGGTCGCGCAGGGATCTGTAAATCCCTGTGTCGTGGGCGTTGCCCACGACAACGCCCACGACAAGTGCTTCGTTGGCCCTGCATTTCCTGCCAATCAGGCTTGAGGTCCGCTGCGCGGACCCCGGAATCAAAAGCTCAAGAACGACTTTGCCTCTTACTTTCTTGAAAGCTGTAAAAGATTGTCCCGCAGGCGGGACAATCTGCCAATTCTCCGGGAGGATCGCTTTTTCGAGGTTCGTTCCGTCGAGGTCTGCACCCCGAAGATTTGCACCTCGGAGGTCTGCACCTCGGAGGTCTGCACCTCCGAGGTCTGCACCTCCGAGATTTGCACCCCGGAAGTCTGCGCCCTGTAGGTTCGCGCCCCGGAAGTCTGCGCCCCGGAAGTCTGTGCCCCGGAAGTCTGCGCCCGAAAGGTCTGCACGCTCCCCGAGAACTCCAATAGAAGCAAGCCAAAGTCCGTGAGAAGCGAGAATTTCTGCGAGTTTTTCGGAGTTCATGGGTAGACTCTATCAGAGTTTGAGGAAGATTCAATCAGTAGTCAACCGCCTCTTTTAATGTCATAAAAAAGTGGATTCCGGCAGTGCATTCGACCCTGATATCAGGGTCGAATGATGGCTCGAAAGCCATCTTTCCAATCTCGTAAGCGAAACTTGGGTCATACAGGGATTCGTAAACCCCTGTATTATTCGCGTTGCCCACGGCAACGCCCACGACAAGCGCCTCGTTGGCCCTGCATTTCCTCCCAATCAGGCTTGAGGTCCGCTGCGCGGACCTCGGAATCAAAAGCTCAAGAACGACTTTGCCTCTTACTTTCTTGAAAGCTGTGAAAGATTGTCCCACCTGTGGGACAATCTGCCAATTCTGCGGGAGAATCGCACCCTCAAGGATTGCACTCCGAAGGTTCGCACCGGCGAGGTTCGCTCCGGCGAGGTTCGCTCCGGCGAGGTTCGCGCCTTTGAAGTCTGCGCTTTTGAGGTCCGCACCCCGGAGGTCCGCACCCCGGAGGTCCGCACCCCGGAGGTCCGCACCCCGGAGGTCCGCACCCCGGAGGTCCGCACACTCCCCCGAGGCTCCGTCAGAACGGAGCAAAAGGGCATGGGAGGCGAGAATTTCTGAGAGTTTTTCGGAGTTCATAAACATACCTTATCAGAGTTTATGGGAGATTCAAACTAGCGGTAGTCAATCGCCTCTTCTTTCGTCATAAAGAAATGAATTCCGGTAGTGCATTCGACCCTGATATCAGGGTCGAATGATGGCTCCCAAGCCATCTTTCCAACCTCGTAAGTGAAATCCCAGTCATGCAGGGATTTGTAAACCCCTGTATTATTCGCGTTGCCCACGGCAACGCCCACGACAAGTGCTTTGTTAGCCCTGCATTTCCTGCCAATCAGGTTTGAGGTCCGCTGCGCGGACCTCGGAATCAAAAGCTCAAGAATAACTCCCCCTGCCACTTTTTTGAAAGCCGTGAAAGATTGTCCCACGAGTGGGACAATCAGCCAATTTTCCGGGAGAATCGCTCCGGCGAGGTTCGCCCCGTCGAGGTTCGCCCCTTCAAGGTTCGCCCCCCGAAAGTCCACACCCCGGAGGTTCGCTCCGGCGAGGGCTGCCCAAGAGAGATTTGCACCCCCAAGGATCGCCCCCCGAAGGTCCGCACCTAGGAGGTCCGTACCTAGGAGGTCCGTACCTAGGAGGCTTGCATCTCTCAGGTTTGCATCTCTCAGGTTTGCACTTCTGATGTCTGCGCTTTCTAGAATTGCACCCTTGAGGTTTGCACCTTGGAGGTTTGCATTTTTGAGGTTTGCACCTAGGAGGTTTGCATCTCGGAGGCCCGCACCCCGGAGGTCCGCATCTCGGAGGAATGCGCCTTGGAGACTCGCGCCTCTGAGGTCTGCATCCCGGAGGTTCACACCTCGGAGGTTCGCACCTCCGAGGTTCGCGCACTCCCCCAAATCCTCACTAGAAGCGAGCCAAAGACTGTGAGAAGCGAGAATTTCTGCGAGTTTTTGGGGGTTCATAGAGGCACTCTACCACGAGCTCGGAGAAGATTCAATCAGCCGTAGTTGATTGCCTCTTCTTTCGTGATAAAGAAATGAATTCCGGTAGTGCATTCGACCCTGACATCAGGGTTGAAAGATGGCTCGGAAGCCATCTTTCCAATCTCGTAAGTGAAACGTGAGACACGCAGGGATCTGTAAATCCCTGTGTCGTTCGCGTCGCCGTGGGCAACGCCCACAACAAGTGCTTCGTTGGCCCTGCATTTCCTGCCAATCAGGCTTGAGGTCCGCTGCGCGGACCCCGGAATCAAAAGCGCAAGAACGACTCCCTTTGCTACCTTTTTGAAAGCTGTAAAAGATTGTCCCGCAGGTGGGACAATCTGCCAATTTTCCGGGAGGATCGCTCCTTCAAGGTCCGCTCCGGCGAGGTTTGCATTTCCGAGATTTGCACCTCGGAGGATCGCGTTTCGGAGGTTCGCACCCTGGAGGTTTGCATCTTGCAGGTTCGCACCCTGGAGGTTTGCATTTTGGAGGTTTGCATCTCGCAGGTTTACACCCCGGAGGTTCGCGCACTGGAGGTTCGTATCTCCAAAGTCTGCCCACCAAAGGTAAGCATCCTCAAAGTTTGTGTTTTCGAGGTTTGCGCCATGAAGGGTTGCACCCCGAAAGTCCGTACCTCGAAGGTTCGCCCCTCTGAGGTTTGCATCTCGCAGGTCCGCACCACGGAAGTTTACATTTTCGAGATCCGCAACCCAGAAGTTCGCACCCCGGAGGTTCGCCACTCGGAAGTCCGCACCCCGGAGGTTCGCATTTTGGAGGTTTGCACACACCCCAGAGGTTCCATGTGAGGTAAGCCAAAGTCCGTGAGAAGCGAGAATTTCTGCAATCTTTTGGGGGTTCATAGAAGCACTTTATCACGAGCTTACAGAGAATTCAACCCGCTTTTTGTTTTTGGCCATTTGTTTGTTTCGCTTGCTTTCTAGAAACACTCTAGAAAGCAAGCAAGAATCAAACCTCTGCTAGATTCTCGCGCTGATAGTTGCGAGCGCCACCACGCCCTTTTCGCTTATCCTTCATCGGCCCGCCCTTGCGCTGGAGTGCTGCCAAGGCGAGGTCGTTTGGAAGAGACCGCTGGGCAAAACCCTTACCAAGCACGCAAACACCTTTGATTTGATCCTTCGACATGTTCATCTCTCGCTTTCTAGGGTGATCTTACTGTGCTTTAGAGTTTTTTCAAAGCGGAATTTGTCATTACACGAGGTTGCCGATGGCTTTTTTTAGTTAAAAATCCGTTTGAATAACAAACGGAAATATTATTCAGCCACTCACTCACCAACACTACTTCCCTGTTTTCACCGGCATTTTCTTGAGATTTGCGTCTTTTTAAATTAAAGTGACAATTAAGCGATCTACAGATTTATCTGCACATCTGAATGTCTACGACATCAGTGTCATTTTCGGCGTGTCGCATTCGCACTAAAAAAATGGCGGCATCTTCGGAATTTGCTTCGACATAATAACCCTGTCGCGCGGTAGGGTCGGCATGGCCCGGAGAGGTTGCAGGATAACGTCGAGGAAAAGTACAACGGAAAATCATGATTTTCTTTCGGGTTGGGCGTTGAAATTTTCAGAACGCAAGCAATAGGAAATCAGAGCTTATCACAGAAAACCAGAGCTTATCACAGAAAACACAAAACTCAAAACGTCCACGCCGGTTTCGTTTTGAAGCTCCGTGGCGACAATTTCATGAGCATTAATACTCCAGTCGCCCGCATCATCTGCGAAAACGATAACATCCATTTCGATCGCCGGAACACCGATTGGTTCGTTGTTTTGATCCACGTCGAGCCGACCAGATTCCCATTGAATATTCGTTGCGCGTACTTTTATACAAAGCATAATCAAGAGCCTCCCCCGGCTGAAATTTCAAAGTTTCAGATCAATTTCGTGGTCGTAGTATTCGACGCTCTCGCAGATTTGTGCCAATTTGGCGGAGTGACGAAAATTATCGAATTTGTGTACTTTCCCGTTGACGACAGAAGCAAAACTTCCATTTCAAATATATCGGAAACGTGGACTCGAATATGGTCATTTATCGGTTTCTGCCAGGGCTTTTTCGACAAGATTCTTTCACAAACACACCTTATCAGGTTCTGGGGAAGATTCAATCGAGGTTCGCCCCGGTGAGGTTCGCATCTCGAAAGTCTGCGCCTTGGAGGTTTGCATCTCGAAAGTCTGCGCCTTGGAGGTTTGCATTTTGGAGGTTCGCCCCGGCGAGGTCTGCACCCCGGAGGTTTGCATCGGCTAGGTTCGCACCCTCAAGGTTTGCACCGACGAAAACCGCTCCGGCGAGGTCCGCACCCCGAAAGTTTGCACCCCGGAGGTTCGTCTCCTTAAAATTCGCTGCCTCAAGAATTGCCGCCTCAAAATTTGCCCTTTCAAGATTTGTCCTTTCAAGATTTGCCCCCTTGAGGTATGCACCCTCAAGGTCTGCACACGAGAGGTTCGCACCTTCAAGGTTTGCACCCCGGAGGTTCGCACCTCGGAGGTTCGCACGCCGGAGGTTCGCACGCTCCCCCAAAGCCTCATAAGAAGAAACCCAAAGGGAGTGAGACGCGAGAATTTCTGAGAGTTTTTCGGAGTTCATAGACGTACCTTATCAGGTTTTAGGGTCTTTTCAAACCGTCAGTCGAAGATCGCACCTTCGAGGTTTGCATTTTCGAGGTCTGCCCCGTCGAGGTTTGCACCCCAAAGATTTGCACCCTGAAAGTTCACCCATTGGAGGTCTGCCCCGTCGAGGTTTGCACCGCAAAGATTTGCACCCCGAAAGTTCGCCCATTGGAGATTTGCACCAGTGAGGTCTGCCCCAGCGAGGTTTGCCCCAGCGAGGTTCGCATCCCGGAGGATCGCTCCGGCGAGATCCGCGCTTTGGAGGTCTGCACGCTCCCCGGAGGCTCCATGCGAGGAAACCCAAAGGGCATGGGAGGCGAGAATTTCAGCGATTTCGTCGGAGTTCATAGATATATCTTATCACGAGCTCAGAAAAAATTCAATCAGCCGTAGTCAATCGCCTCTTCTTTCGTCATAAAAAAATGAATTCCGGCAGTGCATTCGACCCTGATATCAGGGTCGAATGATGGCTCGAAAGCCATCTTTCCAACCTCGTAAGTGAAATCCCAGTCATGCAGGGATCTGTAAACCCTTGTATTATTCGCGTTGCCGTGGGCAACGCCCACGACAAGTGCCTCGTTGGCCCTGCATTTCCTCCCAATCAGGCTTGAGGTCCGCTGCGCGGACCTCGGAATCAAAAGCTCAAGAATAACCCCCCCTGCTACTTTCTTGAAAGCTCCGAAGGATTGTCCCACGGGTGGGACAATCTGCCAATTCTCTGTGAAAATCGCCCCTTCAAGGTCTGCGTTGCCGAGGCTTGCACCCCGAAGATTTGTACCCAGGAGGTTCGCACCTCGGAGGTTTGCACCCCAAGAGTTTGCATCTTGGAGGATCGCATCGGCGAGGTTTGCCCCAGCGAGGTTTGCCCCCCGGAGGTTTGCATCTCGGAGGTTCGCCCAACGGAGATCCGTCCCGGTGAGATTTGCCCCGGCGAGGTTAGCACCCCGAAGGTTAGCACCCTCAAAGTCCACACCCTGAAGGTTAGCACCCTGAAAGTTAGCATCTCGGAGGTTCGTCCAAACGAGGTTCGCATTTTCAAGGTTTGCTCTCTCAAGGTTTGCACCCTCAAGGTTCGCACTTTCGAGGTTCGCCCCGGTGAGGATTGCCCGCCCCCCCAAAACCTCGTTAGAGCGGAGCCAAAGAGCGTGAGAAACTAAAATTTGATTGAGTTTTTGGGGATTCACAGAGGCACCTTACCGGGTTTTGGGGTCTTTTCAAACCGTCAGACAACTTTTGGGTTCAATCAACAATTGCACCCCGAAGGTTAGCATCTTGGAGGTCTGCACCTTGGAGGTCTGCACCTTGGAGGTCTGCGTTTTCGAGGTTTGCGCTTTTGAAGTTTGCGCCTCGGAGGTTCGCACCTCCAAGTTTTGCATCTTGGAGGTTTGCGTTCTCAAGGTGTGCATTCCGAAGGTTTACACCCCGGAGGAATGCCCTGCGAAGGTTTGCGTTCTCAAAATTTGCGCCTTGGAGGTTTGCATTTTCGAGGCTTGCGCCTTGGAGGTTTGCATTTTCGAGGCTTGCGCCTCGAAAACTTGCCCCTTGAAGACTTGCATTTTGCAGACTTGCATTTGCAAGGTTTGCATCCCGGAGGTTCGCACCTCCAAGATTTGCCCTTTCAAGATTTGCCCTTTCAAGATTTGCCCTTTCGAGATTTGTATCCCAAAGGATCGCATCGGTGAGGATCGCGTCCCAAAGGATCGCATCGGTGAAGTCTGCCCACCGAAGGTGGGCAGACTTCAGGTTTGTACCTCCCAGAACTGCGCCCCGAAGGTCGGCGCCTCGGAGGTCTGCACCCGAGAGGTCTGCACCCGAGAGGGTTGCACCCGAGAGGTCTGCACCCGAGAGGTCTGCACCTCCGAGGTTCGCCCATTGGAGGTTTGCGCCAGCGAGGTTTGCATCTCGCAGTTTCGCCCATTGGAGGTTTGCATCCGAAAGGTTTGCACGCTCCCCGGAAACTCCAATAGAAGCGAGCCAAAGACTGTGAGAAGCGAGAATTTCTGCGAGTTTTTGGGGGTTCATAGAGGCACTCTACCACGAGCTCGGAGAAGATTCAATCAGCCGTAGTTGATTGCCTCTTCTTTCGTCATAAAGAAATGAATTCCGGTAGTGCATTCAACCCTGATGTCAGGGTTGAAAGATGGCTCGGAAGCCATCTTTCCAACCTCGTAAGTGAAACCCAAACAATGCATGGATTCGTAAATCCCTGTGCTGTTCGCGTTGCCGTAGGCAACGCCCGCGACAAACGCCTCGTTAGCCCTGCATTTCCTCCCAATCAGGTTTGAGGTCCGCTGCGCGGACCCCGGAATCAAAAGTTCAAGAACGACTCCATCTCTTGTCTTTTTGAAAGCTGCGAAAGATTGTCCCGCAGGTGGGACAATCTGCCAATTTTCCGGGAGGATCGCTCCGGCGAGGGACGCACCCCGGAGGTTCGCACCAGTGAGGTCCGCACCAGTGAGGTCCGCACCTCGGAGGTGCGCACCTCGGAGGTTCGCCACTCGGAGGTTTGCACCCCGAAGGTCCGCACCCCGGAGGTTTACATTTTCGAGGTTTGCCCATCGGAGGTATGCACCCCGGAGGTCCGCATTGGCGAGGGACGCACCCCGGAGGTCCGCATCTCGCAGGTTCGCACACTCCCCCGAAGCTCCGTCAGAACGGAGCCAAAGGGCATGAGAGGCCAAAATTTTCGTGAGCTTTTCGGAGTTCATAGAGGCACCTTATCAGAGTTTGAGGAAGATTCAATCAACAGTAGTCAACCGCCTCTTCTTTCGTTAGAAAGAAATGAATTCCGGTAGTGCATTCAACCCTGATATCAGGGTTGAATGCAGGCTCCCGAGCCATCTTTCCAACCTCGTAAGTGAAATCCGAACAATGCAGGGATTCGTAAATCCCTGTGCTGCTCGCGTCGCCTACGGCGACGCCCACGACAAGCGCCTCGTTCGCCCTGCATTTCCTTCCAATAATGTTTGAGGTCCGCGCAGCGGACCCCGGAATCAAAATCTCAAGAACGACTCCATCTCTTGTCTTTTTGAAAGCTGCGAAAGATTGTCCCGCAGGCGGGACAATCTGCCAATTCTCCGGGAGAATCGCTCCGGCGAGGTCCACGCCCCGGAGGTTTGCACCAAAGAGGTTCGCATCGGCGAGGTTCGCATCGGCGAGGTTCGCATCGGCGAGGTTCGCCACTCGGAGGTTTGCACCCCGAAGGTCCGCACCCCGGAGGTTTACATTTTCGAGGTTTGCCCATCGGAGGTATGCACCCCGGAGGATCGCTCCGGCGAGGGACGCACCCCGGAGGTTCGCACCAGTGAGGTCCGCACCAGTGAGGTCCGCACCTCGGAGGTGCGCACCTCGGAGGTTCGCCACTCGGAGGTTTGCACCCCGAAGGTC
>Ga0209702_10001624_pt1 | contig 42290 bp, 31 predicted proteins | sample FRY01_FD_187210 | JGI IMG/M metagenome (GOLD analysis project Ga0209702, IMG submission 187210) | Freshwater microbial communities from Lake Fryxell liftoff mats and glacier meltwater in Antarctica - FRY-01 (SPAdes) (version 2) | ecosystem: Environmental > Aquatic > Freshwater > Ice > Glacier...
GTGGTGAGCTGTTGTTGCAGACCGGACCGACTGCCGCTGGCAGCCAGAACGGCCGAATCATTATCGACGCCCCGCAGAATGCCATCATCATGCGGTCGCTCATCCAGCACAGTTACGCGACGAGCTACTACGATCACTTCGGAACCCACCCCGACCGTGTTAGCCGGACGAACCTGCGGGAGGCGGGTAACATGGCAATCAGCGGCTCACTTAGGGTCAGCGAGCAAATTGTTGGCGGCGGTAGCGTGCAGATTCGAGACAATTACAGCACGTCAAAAGGGCACTACGCCAGCGTACTCAGCGACACTCCTACGTTCCGCGGAAAGGTAGGGGTCGAGAAGTATCCCGATAGAATCGACGAGGAGCTAAAAAAACTAGGAATACGGCTACGAGAAGCCAGCGATTCAGGTCAGCAGATGATCGACACCTATCGCGACACTTTGCAGGCCGAGAACCGCCCAGGTAACCCTGAAACGATTAAAGCTGCGACATTCGGTTTCCGGTCTTCGGAAGCTTACGGCGCCAGCAACGTGACGCTTGTGCAACCCTACTGGCAGCAGCTGTTCCCATCGGGAGCCAGCTGGCGAGAGCCGATCGTTAAGTACCGGGGAACGGAACCCACACGACCATGGCCGGGTAACGCTCGCTGGGAAGATCCGGCCGGTTACCGCGAAGTTGACGGCGAGTCGGTTTATTTTGATAAGCTCCGGCAACGGCCAATCGATCCTACCGATAACCGTGAGACGTACGAAACGATCACGCCGCCGACCGTTCGTAACGTATCCATCCAGAGCGGCCTCAAAACGGTGTTCATCTCATGACCGAAAAACCAAAACCAGCCTCGCAGTTTGTCGCTCCCAAGCAACCGGGCAAACCGACGCCGATCATACCTCAGAGCGGGCCAGCCCCGGCAGGCAGACTATTGCAGGCTAGCGATTTGACCGCCGCTGAACGAATGATCATGGAGAAAACGTTTGGTTACGACGGTGTATCCGCTGTACCTAGCGACATCGCCAGTCAAATGCCTGTTTCAGCTGAAGAACTAAAGCAACAGCGGGACGCGATCTTACTGGAAGCTTCCGGAGCTATGCCGCCACCGATGCAAATGCCAAAACACGACCTGGATATTTCAGCGATTCCCACCAAAACGCTAGACAAAATACCGGAAGAGCTGATGAATAAGTACACGGCGATGGCGGCGCAGTCGCTACTGGGCGCCGACAAAATCGATTTTGTCGCCGCCCAGCCAACGATGAGCGGCGGTGTGACCTCGCCCGCCGGCGGAATGCAGGCGGCCTTTGATCAGGCAGTACGAGACGGCGTGCAAAATTCGCAAACGAGAACAACCATGGCGGGGATGGATCCTAGCGTGGCCCAGGCTTACGCGATGCTCACCAGGGAACTGGAATCTGGCGAGTCGTCACCGCCAGAACCTGAGGCCGCCATCACTGAACCCGTATCGAAGCGGAAGGCCGAGGTAGCTCGACGCAAGAAGGACCGACTGGCGGCGATTAGCGAAGTCGACGAGCAGGATCTGGACAGCTTTAAACATGCAGTGCTGTTGGGCAAGCTGTTCACGCACACCTATCTCTGTTTTGACGGCAGCCTGGAACTCACCTTCGGTGATTACCACGGGCAGGATTACGACGAGATGTCCCGCCAGTTAACGATCGATAAGTACAAAAACCGGGTCAGTCCGACTGACTTGGAATCCGTGCTGGATAATAACCGCCGGTACGCCTTAGCAGCACAGTTACGCGAAGTTAAGTTACTCGTCGATGGGAAGTGGATCACCCGGCTTGCGATCCCCGCGGATCTCTCGGTTACCGAGTTCGTCAAAGACTTCGACCGCGCGAAGATGTCGCCCACAGGTATGGACGCCGATGACACCGCACTTCGTGCTTGGTCGCTGTTCGTTTATCGAACCATCATCAGCGGTAGTTTACGGCAGGTTGCCCTAGCTTCGCTGAGAAGGTTTCAGGCGACGATGCTGGATCTACAGTTTATCTGTCAGGACCCTGAATCTTTTTAGACTGGACGTCCGTCGTGATGGCAAAGGCCGCGACGTCCAAGCTCTATAACGTAGCGAGGGTGCCCCTGATAGCCGCAAGGCAGAATACCTTGCTTGCGGCGGCGATGGCTGTCCAGCTGTACGATTCGCGAACTGCCGTCGCCGAATTGGCGTACCAACGTAGCACCGTCAAGATACTGATCAAAGCGGAAAACGCGGCGAAGGAAGAACACATCCAGTACCTAGAGCTGCTATCGCGGCTGGCAGGAACAAAACTAACCGCCGACGCCAGTCAGAAAGATCAGATTAGCCGGGGACGCAGTGCTTACGAAGAGTCTACCGGCATGAAACTCGAGTCTCCCGAAATGGCAGCGGCCATTGAAGCTACTATCGCAGGTATGGGATAAATGGCCGAAGATCCTTTCAAATCGCCGTTCGACACTCCGGATTTTCCTGGTGGTGCTTTAGGCCAAGTTTTGTTCAGTCAGTTTGTCGCAGACGCTGAGCGGCAAAGCGGCACGTCTTTGTATCGCACGGGAAACGATTCACCTTATGAATCGCTGAAAGGAAACCTATACAATTCCCGGCAGTCGTCGATGCTCCGCTTGGCCGCGGAGCAGGAGTCCAGGCAGCTAGCGCTTGCGATAAGTTCGCCGTTTGTATTGGCGGGTCGTGAGCTTAGCCCTGAAATGACAGACGCGATCAACACCTTTAGCGACTTCGCCTCGCCACACCTTGCGATGGGAGCGGCGAAGTCCGGAGGTGTACGCGAGCTGTTGTCACTGTTTGGCGGAGGGATGTCGCCAGTCAACGTGGGGCTGGGTATGGAGGGACTGTCCAGACGGATGCGAGATCCGATCACGCAGTCACAAGGCTTTCGACAGGAATCGATTAACGCAGTTTCGGATCGCTTAATCGAGATGTCTCAGCAGCGAGAATCGTTCACTCGCTCGGATGGGTCAGTGGTCCCGATCGGTCCCAGAGCGTCTCGCGGAATGTCCGAACTAGAACTGCTACAAACAACCGCGTCGATGTCGTTTCGCGGTGAGCTACCCACACGCAGCTTATTACTGGATCTCGCCGCAGATGACGGGCTGCAGTCGGCGATTGACAGAGGGGACGTCACCGCTGGTGACTTTACCGCCAGCTCGGATTCGCTGGACCGAACAAACAGGCGTTTGCAGAGCCAAGGCTACAGCGAGGCGCATTCGCCTTACGAAGGGCTAGAAGGCCTGCATGCGAGTGGGATTCGCGGAAGTATCGATGTGGAAGAATTTCGTCAACAGACCAGAATCCGTAATCGGTTGCTGGAGAGTAACCGAATGAATCTGCAAGACGCGGCGATCCAGAACGATCAGCTCGCAGTGGACAGCCTGCTGCCAGGTGCCGCACAACGAATTTCCGAGATGGCCAAGATTCGCGAGCGAATTGCAGCTGGAACCGCGACAGACGCTGACCGTCTGTCGCTGTCTTCGCTGGAAAGTGGTATATCGTCATTAAACCGCATGTCTTTAGATGAGTTCGATAGCCGAGCCTTGGAGTTTGTTACTACCGCGGGGTCCAAACTGGGTCAGCTTGCTCCTGACGACGCTAAAGATCTCGCAGCTGCTCTTGCGGCGCGCAATCAGGGTGACCAAGAAGCTCTCGGTAAAACTCGCTACGGACGACTGGGGCGAGACGAAAAGCTAGATTATATCGCAGCACTGACCAGCCAAGACGTGTCAGCGGTCGGTGTAGCGGTTACCGGTTACACCGCTGGTGAGTTTCGCGACGCTCGATCTGGTAGAGCGGACGCAGCAGACCCGTTCTTACTGGGCGAGATAAAAAAGATCGATGATGCGTTTTCCGCGTCTGACCCTGCCACCGTAGCGATCCAGAGCGACCAAGCGGAGCGGTTTAATCGTGCCATCCTTGAACGTACCAAAGCGATAGCGGCAGCGAAGGATTTTCTCACCAACGAGGAGCTCTCTCGGTCGCTTGCCGAAGTCAACACAATGGCCGAGCAGCTGGTCACCCAGTTATCATCCCACTCCATGCATCAAGTGTCTGGCGCGTCGATGGAACAGTCCATCCGCTATATCCAAACCGCCGCCAACCGCGTTAACTACTCGCGGGATCAGATACTGGCGATTGCATCGCTCGCTAACCAGGAAGCGAGACAGAACGGATTCGAGAACCCGGTCGGCACCGCATTGCAGAAACGACACTACGCGTCGGCTAACCGGTACCGTGATCTAAATACCGATAGCATGGGGTTGCTGGGCTACGACACCTACGGAATGGATAGCGGCGATGAGCTGAGTAGAAAAGATAAGCAGCTGGAAATGGACGTTCGCCGCAGCGAGAATGTGAGTGTCGCGGCAACCGCATCACTATTATCTCGCCGGGCAGGCGTTAACGTCGATTCCGAGAGCGTCACCGGAAGATTGATTCGCGAAGCCAACGCCGGTGTCTACAGCGAAGAAACGAGAACATTTCTCGCCAAATCGCAAAACGAAAAGCTGCAGCAAATCGCGGCGGACACCGCCCGGCCGTTGGATGAGGTTATCCGTACGGCGAACAATCGCTCTGCGGTTGAGAAAGAAGTGCACAACCGCCCCAACATCGTAGAAGCTGGCCTGGGCTCGGCCAGGAAAACGGCGTTTGACAACGTCGCGGTACTGATGCAGGGAGGAACGACGGGTCTGGTTGCTGGTAGACTTGGTCTTCGCGGCAGAGAACGAGACGAGTTCACCCGTAACCTTACGCAAGGTGCCGCCCGTTTGGTTCGAGACTCGGTTCCCGAATTGGTCACCGACACGACATCGATCGGCGTGCTTGCCGGTACTTTCGCTGGCGAGCAGTACGAGGCGATTTCGAGCCGGGCTAAAGCGGGTAACGCAAGTGCACAGACATTCCTGGATTCGTTTGGCAGCCGCGATGACGCGATAAACGAACTGCGTATTACATACGAGACCATGGGATCCGCTTACACCGAGCGATCCGGTAGCCCGCTAGTCGATGCGACTAATCGGGCCGGTACGGTGGGCAACCGCATTGAGGCCACTGGTAGAGCACGCGACGAGGCCGAGGCTATTCTCTCGGGCTTGTTATCGGAGCACGAACCCGATCCGAAGAAACGAGCATTCAACACGATGCTCCAGATGGGTAAGTCAGGCGTTGGACGTACGCTGACGGAAATAGTGACTAACTTCATGGGCATCGACAGTTCGGGAGAGGTCCCTCGTGAATTGCTCAATGTAGCGGAGTATTTTGACCAGCTCGGTGAACAAGCGAAAACCTTGGGAGCAGGTGAAAGCATATCCGAAGGCGAACGGCGAGCATTCAAAGACAGGCAAGCGGCTCTGGAAGACGTAGCCGATAAACTTCGCCGCGCGGTGAAAGACAGCCCTGTGCTGCGAGGAGAGGCTGCCCGCATAGTCGCCGGAACCAGGCGTACTGCCGATGGACGTCCGGAAGGGGCGGCTGCCGATGTGGATCAAGCGACGGCTCTGAAAGACCTAGAAGATAAGGCGAAAGAGATCATGGATGCGCCCGAAGACGTTTCTGCGGCTCCAGGTTCCGGCGACAGTGCCATGACTACAACCGCCGCCAGCGGAATCGTCCAGATTAAAGAAGCGAACGTCGAAGTTATCAACTTTAGCGGCGCGAACATATCCTTGAACGGCACGCCGGTGCTCACCAACGCTAGCGGAACTGTCGCTAGAACAAATCGCACCGGTATTAACGCCGTAGCCGGAACCGTTTGAGGAACTGATGCCCATCCTATTTGACCAACAGAACGGACGCGTCGCCCGGTTCTCGGATAATCCGGGCATATCCGTGGCGATGATGACGTTTCTTGAACCCGAGTTTGACTACACATCTTTACGCGTGCTCGTCTCGGGCCTGGACTTCTCGCTGAACTCCAATTACCAGCTCACCGATACCCTAGGCAGCGACGCTCACCTAGTCAGTTTCGGCGAGTCCGTTACGCCGCTTCCTGTCAGCGGGCTGATCTTCGAGGCAAGCTGCAAAGAAGAAACCGAAGAAATTCGCCCACTAAGCTCAGGGGAGCCAAACTACGCCGGCGTCGCGGGTGTAATCCAGTGGTGGGAAGACCACAACCTGGCGAAGCGGCAGACGCAGATAAGATTGACAATTGGTAGTCAGAAAACGTTTTACGCTTACATCGCCAACATGCGAATCAGTATAGCCAACGCCGCGGACAGCATCTGGAAGTTCGATATGCTGCTGCTCCGCGTACCGACGAGCAACGCAGGTCGCACGCCGCCAGATTCGTCCCGGCCTCCATCACAGGCTTCGTCGCCGTTCCCGTCATCGGATAGTCGCTCGCTTTTACCGTTTACGATTCTACCGCGGCTGCCTTTGTCTAACTTGTTCAGCGCTTCCGGCAGCAGCGATGACTCTGGTTTGCGATCTCCCGGGACCGTCCGCAATGTTTCACAGACTGCGTTGTCGTCAGTTAGTCTCCGTACCGATGGGTCACCCGCTACGGTTGCCTCGGTAGCCGTATCCTCCGCTGGCTACGTGGCCAACGCGAGTGTGGTCGGCCAACTCTCCAACACGTAGGTCGATGTGATAAACGAATTCCATGCAGCACTGGTCAACCAGGTGGCTGACCGCAGTCTTCCTGGATCGGATTACGTTCCCGCAGAATGGGTCCCCGTGGTGTTATCTGCATCCGCGGCGGCCGTTCACCGAACCCTGATGGTCAATCCGCAAATTCCTGAGGCATGCAACTGGAGAGCCATGGAGATCCGGCGGTTGTTACCGCGTACGGATCTTGCCAGTATGCTCTCGCGATTCGACGCCCGCACCGGTTATGAACCCAGTTCACTGATTAGCGAGATGGCGGCCGCATTTAAGCCACATGTGCAAGGTAGTATCCCTGGCGGGATGGTAGTAGAAGGACAACTGTTGGGCGACACCTACCGGCTGTTTAGCTGGACACTAGTCGTGGGTCCCACTTCTTGGCTGCTACAAAGCGGTAGCGGAAGCGAAACGACTGGCGAGCTCGGAGATAACCCACTTGTCACGACGATCCTGCCTGGTACAGCGAACGTTCGGGTTCGGTTCAGCCGTTACCCTGGCACCTACCTGCTTAACTGGGCCTCTCGCCCGCAAGTCAACATCGCGTCTACGGCGGTCGAACTGATTGGCTCCGCCGGCAGCGAACTTCGTGACCTAGCGGGAAACGACCATAGTCGGTGGTCTACCCAAGAACGCCAATTTCTTAGCCACATCATCTTTCAAGAAGTGGAACCTGCGGTGAAGGTCTGCGCCGCGTCGCTGCTACTCGCGGGGCACATGCTTTATGTCGATCATCCGGTCTAGTGTCAAAGCCAAGCTCGTTGTCAGTGACCCCGACACGCAAGAAACCTGGACCTTCGCGGTTGCCAGCGTTGTAGCGACCTTCGCAAAAAACGAGATCCCGACCTGCAGCGTTGAGCTTGCCCTAGGCGACCATGTCTTCGGGCGAGTTTCTAGTTCTGGCAACCTCAGCGATCCTGATCTCGCTAGCGAGATATTTACCTATCGCCGCATCTGCCGGGTGTTCACAGACATTGAGGGTCAGTACACCGAGCTGCTCGACTGGCCAAGCGGCGACAAGTTAATCTTTGAAGGTCGTTCAGTAGGTGTGAGTGTCAGCGTGACGCGGGGGCGGGCGGCGTTCAACCTTACACTCAATCACTGGTTGGCCGATCTACAGTCCAGCTCAATCCTGCTCAGCTACGCCAACCCAGACAACCCGGCGGCCGATACGTTGCTATCCGCCTCGTTTGGCTACAACAAAGACGGTGAGGCGGGTGTGACCAACCAGCCTGCCAAAGTCGCTACGATCGGCCAGCTCAGCGATGCCCTTGGGCTGTCCGCCGCTGATTTCCAAGAAGACCTCTGGGGAAGAGGTATCAAGCGGCGTGTCTCTCGCATCCTCGAAGCGGACCTGCTGGCACCTCTTGCAAGCCTACCGTGCGACAGCGACCTCAATCGACCATCGGCCGAACTGAAGTCAGCCTGGCAGCGAATCGAGGGTGGTGACGGTGATCCGCTTGGCACGCCGTATTCTAAATGGGCCTCCCCGCTGAAAATGGTATCACCAGACGGCGGTGAGCTCGACGCGTCGGTACAGGCGTCGGTCGCCGACGCGATCGCCCACGACCCGCTGCAAGCGTATCAGTCGACCGACGCCTGGACACGCCTGATCACTGGCTTCTGTCCGACCTACAGTTTCGACGTCATTCCGAGAGTGTCCTCCGCGATCATCGCACCTGAAATGGACATACTGCGGACTCCCTACTGCTTCGGTATCACTGAGAACGATATTTTCCAGATCGACTCCTTCGAACCTCGTATCAAACCGATTGGGGGTGTGGGTGTGATCGCTTCCGCCGTCGACAGCGACGGAGCCGGTAATATCGCCTCAGTCGCGAAGATACAGGGACTGGGTTGCTTTGCTCCGTCGCCACGCTTGATCGACGGAGTGACTCACTACATTACCGCCCCACCTTGGCTGTCGCGAGTACATATTCACTCCGTAGACGCTCAAAGCGACGTCAACGCTGAGACGATCCGCGGCGGCACCTCGAATCCGGGTCTGCCACGTAAAACAGCCACGCGGGTCGCTCGGCAGCAATCGCTACAACAAGCGGACACGATGCTGAATCGCTACGCACGCACTAAGTACAACCAACTCGCTCTGCGAGGGCGATCGGCCAAGATCATCGGGCGGCTGCGGTTTGACATCGGCCCAGGCAGCACCATTGCCGTCCAAGCAATTGCTTCGCAGATTCGCGGTGTACAGAAACAAGCCCCCAGTTTCATTGGACTTGTTACACGGCTGACGATTGTCATCGACGCACAGCGGAAGATGGCTACCACCATGTACCAGATGCAACATGTGCGTAGCGAAATAGAAAACGAGTCGGACGCCTTTGCGTCTGACGAACACCCCTTCTACAAAACGGTCTTCCGCGGTGCCCCGTTGACAGACGACTACGCGATTCCCTTTAGTTCTTCTTGCCCTTAGGAAATTACCATGTCGCTGCTACCACCTAAACCGCCAGGTGAATTCTCGCCGCAGGCCGTTCCTAAGCTGAATACCGGCGACAATCTGCCAGACCGATGGCCAACTGGTCCGCCGCTAAATGGCCCGCCGCCGACAAAATCGATTTTGTCGCCGCCAGACGAAGACACCATGGAATCTGCTTTTAGCCGCTGGCAACAAGATCAGAGCCAAGCCAACCTATCCCAAGTCGTCAGCCAAGCTAAGCCTCACCTCTCCAAAGCAGTGCAGCGGCACCTAAGAACCACCGATCCGGTTGCGATGGGTAAAGCCAAAGCGTTGTTCATTGCCGCCTTGCCTCGCTACGACGCTCAGATGTCGAGCCTGCCGACGTTTATCGATAGGCAGCTGCAACCACTGATTCGCTGGCAAGCGACGCGGCAGGGCACGCTACGGCTGCCAGACCGAATGCGGACGGAGTCAGCCGCTCTGTCTAACGCTGAAAAGCAGTTGAAAGACGAAAACGGACGTGCTCCAAGCACACGGCAGCTCGCGGATTACACCGGGTTGAGTAGCCGTCGGATCGCTAACCTACGGCGAGCGACGATCAATACCTTTACCGCGTCGGCTGACGTGGGCGAATCGTTAGAAGGGACACCGGATCAGTTCGGCGATCTGGCTGTACACAACGATCCAGCCGCGTCTAAAGCCTGGATTAATTTTGTCAAACACGACCTCAGCGACATCGATCAGTTCATCCTCGAGCGAACCCTAGGGCTAGACGGCAACGACAAGCTATCCAATAAGTCGATCGCGGAGTCACTGCGAATATCGCCTGGGGCGGTCAGTCAGCGTAAGATGCGAATCCAACAGCTGCTCGACAAAGAATCGGAACTCAATCCCTTCGGATAATTGATGCCCAGTCCAACCACCCGGATTGAAACCCTGGACAGCTTCAAGCGAGCACTGCGAGAAGCCAAATCGGCCAATGCCGCCAGGGTCTCTCAGGTGCTAGGAATGCCGCCATCGCCGCTGCTAGTGGATAACAGCGACGAACCGTTAACGCTGGAAGACAAACGAAAGCTGGCTAACGCCGAACTAAAAGACGCCATTGGCGAGTTGCTCGGCGGCAGCACTGGAACGTACCAGACGGATCCTGTCTTGCAGTTGATTTGCGCCCAAGGCGATTTCATGGCGCGCATTCATCGCGCCAAGGTGCTGCGGGAACTAAGTTACGTGCGACGCGTGGCCCACTGCGTGCAGCGACGACAAGCTTACAGCGATCCTAGTGGTTATGTTGACCGCCGCGTCGAAACCCCAGTCACTGATCTACTTGGCCGAGCAAATCAATGAACAGCGTATTTAACTTCCCTGACTACGGCGACGACGTGGACGTTAAGTTCATGAAAGGCGGCGGCAATACTGAATTGCTGCTGCGGGTCTCTCAAGACTTGTTCAGCGGCGGAAGCGAAGCCGTCAGCGGAATTCAGAAGCTGGTACAGCAAGTAACTCTGCGACTGCTTACCCCGCAAGGCGGCCAGGCGTATGAGCCGGACGAAGGTGCTCAGCTGATGACGGATGTTCTTGCCGGGCGAACACGCACCACGGAGCAAGCTCGCCGCTCCTTTGCCCAGGCAAGAGACGATGTGTTACGTCAGTTCGCCAACGACGTCGCGACGTACCCGGACGCTCCGCCTAGCGAGGTCCTCGCCAATCTCGAGCTGCTCCGAGTTTCGGTTGATCGAGATAGTCTTTACCTTTACGTCAAGATCGTCAGCCTGGCCGGCGTCTCCTCTGTGTTCAACGTACCCTTCAACTTGACGTGATCCTGCGATGCCCATCGATCTACAAAACCTTGACGGACTTGGCGAAACCGCGGTCCAAGCTCGTTTGCTTCGTTTGACAGAGTTGGTGGACGGCTTAGGTGTCGGCTCCAGCGTCAAACGCGGGTTCATTCGCGATCACGTCTTGCGGCTACACGCAATCCTAGGCGAGGCGTACAGCCAGCGATTAGACATCGTAGGACGCAGCTTAAATCCGCTGATTGCTTCTAGCGGTGAAGTGGACACGGACATCGTCGGCTTAACTGCCGCGACTTACGGCCTCTCACGCCAAGACGCTTCGTTCGCTGCCGGGACAATACGGATTGAAGTTAGCGACGACCAATCGGTCATCATCCCCAGTGGGACCGTACTAGCGGCCACTGACAATCGCAGCTACCGAACCTCGCAGTCGTTTATCGGCCGTACGCTCGCCGCAGAAATCCAGACCAATACCGATCGTCAGTTAGTCCGCAACGCGGACGGTAACTACGAGTTTTTAATTGAAGCGACCGCAACACTTGCTGGACTTAGCGGCAACCTGGTGGCGGGCACTGAGTTGCAGTTGACATCGATCAACATCCGCAGTCTGGTGCGGATTACCGTTGCGACCGAGTTCACAGGTGGCCGGCTAGAAGAAACCGATTCGCAGTTGATTTCTCGTATTCGTGGCCAGCTACCCGCTAAAACGCTCAGCACCCGTGCCTCGATCGCCGCAACACTGTCGCAGGTATCCATTCTGCCAGGATTGTTAGCGGTCAGCTCAATCGGCTACGGCGATGAAGAAATGGTTCGCAGCCGGCGGCGAGGAGCTGATGGCCGCGGCGTCGATGTTTATCTGCGTACGCAACCACTAGCAGAAACGACCCAGTTCTTGTTGAAGGCGGAGGTCACTGAGGTTCGCAGCGACGGTCACCTGGTCTGGTCGGTAGCAATTGGGCGTGACGTCGCTCCCGGTTTCTACCGCGTCCTGTCGGTGCGAGCTGCCGAGCTGGGCGATTTTACGGATCTGGTTGTTACCCGCGGGCGGGACACCTCGCCGATCGAAGGCGAATTATCACCTTTGATCACGGACAACGTGGACGCCGTTTTCAGCCGTTACCAAACTGCGACGGTGACCGGCGTCACGGCCAGCCGCGAGTACATCGTTGGCAACACTGTCAATGTCAATGTGACGTTGTCGTACATGCCTGGCGTACAAACAGCACAGCAAACCGTTAACAGTCGTCGCTACCGCTTCGTCGGCGGCGATACGCTGGTCCGTGCAGCGATACCAACTTACGTTTCGGTCGGTATCGATATTCACGCTAAGCCATCGGCCGCATTGCCCGATCCGCAACCGATTAAAGATGCCGTCGCTGCGATGTTTAACGAATCGGGGTTTGCTGGTCGCCTACACGGCTCGCGGGTCGCCTCGACTATCCACCGGTTCTTACCCGCCGGCGCGGACGTCGGCTCGCTGTCGTTTGTGCTGGAAACATTACTACCTAACGGCGAGATCAAACGAGTTCGCACGAAAGACCATATCGACGTTCCCAACCTACCGAATATCGCGGTATCTTCCCGTACGTCTATATTTCTTTGTGACCCAGCGGCCATCTCCATTGCAGCCTACGCCGAAACATTACCTGAATTGATCTGATGCCTATACCCAGCCAACTAGCGTTCGGTGATTCGCTGCCGAAGGTAGACCAACTTAACTATTTGGCTGGTGATTATTGGTACCGACTGTTCCCCTCGCAGGAACAGCTCGGAGCAATCACCGGAGCCTGGCGGCAAGAACTGAGACAAATGTCTCGCGAGATTGAAGCACTCTCCGCCGCGGGTAGCTACGAGACAATCAACAACTATCACGAGCAAACTTTCTGGCCGCTGGTGATACCGGTCTCGCAGATACGGCGAAGCCCTGTTAGGTATGGTGAAGGTTTCATCTATGGCACCGGCGATCCGGTTCAGAACGTCGTCTACGGGCAAACCATTCCAGGAGCCTGGGAAGTTCCTGTTCCCGAAACGCTACATGACGCTGCTGCCGTAACGGACCGCATCGTTCAGCCGTCTCGCTTCTTTACGGTAGGCATGGAGCTGTTCTTCTATCAAGAACGCCGCCAGCGATGGCTGCAAATTCCGTTCGACCCTAGAGATATTGCCGAGGAGACCACGACCGCCGACGGACACCCAGCAATTATATTATGGCTCTACATGGCGAGATTCGACCGCCGAGACGCCGCCCGCAGCTACGGAAGTCTTGTCGGACTTAATCTGCCGTCAAGTGACGAATACTTGCAGGGCGTGCGAGCGGTGCTGTCGTCCTACGTGCGTGGATCGAGCGAGTACGATCTACGCCGCTTACTGGCCGCAGCGGTCTCGCAACCGCTCGCCGAGCGCGGCGAGACTGTCGTACATCTGTTGCTGGACACAGCGGTCAAAGCGGTTGTGACGGATCGCCGCACCATTTACGGTAAAGCAGGTGATGCACCTGTAGTCGCGGTGGGAGAACAGTTGCATGACGGCGACTTCTTCTTCGATAGCGTCAAACTGACCGACGGGCGAGCAGGAACCTATGCCTGGCTCGACATGTTGCTGATTCCACCACGGATCAGCGGGGCCGCTCAAGATATCGAAATCGCCGCTGGTGACTGGCCCGTGGTCGAGATTGACGGGAACGTGCAAGTAACGTTCTCGGCCGACCCCGACATGAACACAGCCTTCGCCACCTGGATGAACGCTGGTCGCGGTTTGCGGTATGAAATCCTGCACTATTTGTCGGACAACGTAGACGCCGAACTAACCGGCCAGTTACCGCCAAAAGTAGATCTGATTGCGTTGTTGGCGGATCGTCTGCTGCAGCGTAGCGTAAGTGTGTCCCGCCTGCGTGCGTCCTCGCTTTCGGATGATGGGCGTCATCTGCTTAGACTGGTCCGCGAGGTAATCCCTCCGTGGCTAACACACTTAATTCAGTTTGAAGGAGCCCAGCCGCTTGGCTGGGATGACCCAGATGCCTGTCGACCCCCAGTGTCATTGTTTTTCTAATCCCGCAGACCTGATCAACGGCATCCCGGTTAGCGCCGAAACGCTCCAGCCTATCCTCGACACGCTCTACGCCAATGACTTGTTCGTTAAAAGCGTGCTCGATTACTTTGAGATGCCCTCGGCACTGAAACGCTGCGTCGAGATCAACCCTGCGGTGCAGGTCGGCCAGCCGGTCTTCTATAGTTCGATCACGAGCCGCTTCGAGCTAGCCCGCTACGCTTCGGTTGTTAGCGCAAGTGGTAGGGTGTTCCTTAACGACACCGCCGAAGTGTGGGGCATCCTGCAGGAAAAGACAGGCACCGACGCGGGCATCATTGTGATCTGCGGGATGGCCAACGTCGATCTAACGGCCGCCCTTAACGGAGCCCCGCCTGTCGGCAAGTTTTATCTCGACGTCGTCGCCGGGCGTCTAGTATCCTCGCCGCCGGACGAACTGGCACCGGTTTACGTTCTTTCGGCCTTGGCGGACGGCTCAATCTTGTTTCGGCCATGGAGCGGCGAGTATGCCGGGATTGTGCTGCAGTGGAAACGAGAACTTAGCACCACCGTCGCTGGTAATGGCAACATCGTGGACGGGCGAGGTGTTATCTCATCCGCTGATACTGATGAGCCAGGCTGGCTACCGGCGGATCACGCGATTTTTGCGGGCAACGCTCCTGCAGGGGCTGTATTTGGCTACAACCTGTCACAAGACAGCAACCTCGCTGGCTTATGGCCGCCGCGGTATCTGTCGACGGTTTACCTCGACCTTGACCGGGCGCTGGTGCCGGCGGTCGGGGGGACAAGCGTTCCGCTGGGCGGCGATGGACTGGCAGTAGTCGACGAGCACGGGATCTGGTGGCTCAGCGACTGCGATACTGACTTACCGTTTGACGTAAACGAAAGCCCAGCTAGCGATCTTGGCATCTGCCCACGAGAGCCTAAGAAGCGATTGACGCTTTACGCCGCTCGGCCCGCCGGATTCGCAGCTGGGTCAACCAGTCAAACATCGTTGATTAGTAAGCATCCCGCCTTCCGCTTCGTGCAACGGGATGGAACCGCCCTGGCTGAAACTGGGCCGCTGGACTTCACTTTCGATCCAGACAAACTGCTCTCCACAGTAACCAACGACACGCTCGGACTGGCTGTTAAACGCACGGTAGACAACAAGCTCTCCCGTGGGCCCGTCGTAGCCGGCCTGAAGTCAGGCAGCGCTCAGATCACCGTTACCGGTACGGATAGCTACGGCGATGGTTATCAGCACGGCGAAGTCACCATCGACGCTTCGGGGTTCGTCCAGCAAGAACTGCTACCACTCACGGTTGCGTTGAGCCGGGCAGAAGAAGAGGTTGCTTTCGGCACCCTCGGAATTGGCTTACCTCCTTACCGGCCATCGAGCTTTCGCAGTCAGTTCGTCATTCCGCTGGGAATCAACGGACGCGCCCGTGTCAGCTACCGCGTCTGGGTAATGGCCAACTATCCATCAAACGGCGGCTCATTCGCTCCTACCACCGAACAGCTATCGATGGTCGCGAGAGTCATCCCGCAGCCAAACGAAGCGACGTTCGTCCCGGCAACTGCCGACTTCGCCGTCGCCTATCCGGCCAGCCCGATCGTGCATGCGACCGCATACGAGCAGATCAGTACCTCGTTCACTGCGGGAGCTGGCGACGTGGTTTACACGGAGCTGTTCCGCAACCCGGAGAGCCGCCTTCATGAACTGCACGTGATTAAACATTTCTTGTTCATCCACGAGATTCTGCCGCCTGACGCCGGGACAACAACTTGTGCTCCGTGTGATCCGACCACAACCGGTACCCCAACCACCACGACCGGTACCCCAACGACCACAACCGGTACCCCAACCACCACGACCGGTACCCCAACCACCACGACCGTTACACCGGCAACCACCGAAGCGCCGATAGCCATGGGCTGTTGCGATGACGACTTCCCGGTCTCGGTTCCAGGCGACATGATCTTTGACCCGTTCGTTGAGATCACGTTATCGGCGTTACCTGGCTCGCCATTCTTTTCCTATTGTCCATCGCTCTCGACGAAAAGCATCAACACACAAAGCGGCAGCCGGGAGCTCACGGTGGCTTGGGAGTACACGCCGCTCGCGGGTACAGTGGCAGCCTCGCCTCTCGCTGTGCTCAAGTACGACGACGACAAGTTTGATTTGGTAAGTTACTCTCCGGCTATCAGCCAGGCTGACGGATCACTGACCACCGTATCCGGCTTATGGGATCTGTGGGAAGACTATCCAAACGATGTTTTGACGGGCGGTGTGCATTACCCGGCAGGCGAGCTTAACCAGGTCATCCGCTGGGGCAGCCTCGCAGACACTGTGTACAGTGTCACACTGGCTCTTAAGCCTGGATTTGCCTGTCCGACAGACCCTCAGTCGATCTATGAAAGTGCCGGGTCACCTGGGTCACCAGCTCAAGAACTATTTGCTTCAATACAGGTATCTTCCGAAGCCGACCCAGGTCACGCTTACGAGACCAGCGGTCAATGCTCGCCGTGGGGTATCGAAGAATCTCGCACGGTGTCGCCGTTCAGAAAGCATATTGACTCAGTAGTCCAGGACATGATCCCTTACTGCTTTGCACCCCGCGTGATGGTAATGCAAGCGAGTCTTACCGATACGCACCATCTGGACTCGAAAGCACGTGAACTAGAAGGCTTCGACTCCGCAGGCACCCCGGTGCGAGTCGCCTCAGACCCGGTAATGCCCACCAAGATAATGATTAAGTGGACGTTCTCGTCAACCAATACGATAGAAGTCGCTGGAAATGTAATTGACGTAGGTGAGTCGCCCCTTGAAACCTACCCGCGACCGCTGGTGATGATCGATGGACCGTTCACGCTTATCAGCGTTGATCCGCCGATAGCCGGCCTGCTAAACGGGCTAGCAAACCCAGGCATCGAGCGAGGGTATTGTTTTGGGGACGGCGAGGGGATGCGTACGTTCATACCGAGAACGGCGCCGTCATACCCCTTGCCCACGATACCAGGTGGCGTACTTGTTACCTGCCCAGAGGTTACATCCGGCGTGGCGACCATTACAGAGTCCGCCCGTATCAACTGGGGCGATACAACCTCACAAACCTACAGCATAGTCATCTCCATCGATCAGCCATGTCTCGACTCAGCACAACAGACACCTATCGCTGTCACTGTCAGTGCGCATGCGTACCCTGACTTAGCGTACGTGAGCGAACTGACATGCCCAGAAACAACACCGCTGCCGCCGCTGGCATGTGAGCTCACTGATTGGCCTCACGGTGGTAGACAGATTAAGCCGTTCGAAACCTGGGACGACGTATTTGGCTGTTTGCCGGGCGACCAGATACCTGCCATCCGGTTAGATGATTTAGTACCGACAGACTGCTCTAGCGCTATCGACGTTACCTTTATCGTTGACATGACAGAGATAATGTCGACCGAAGTCGCGAGATTGCAAGCCGGCATCGGAACGTTTTTAGCGGCACTGGCGACTACCTCGGCAAACTATCGCGTATCTATCATCCAATTTTCAGACGCACCAAACACCGCTCCGCACCTAGCACAGATTTTACCATTCACGGCCGGCAACTCCTCCGACAACGCAGCTATCATAGCCGGCATTAATTCGATCGGTGGCCCGTACCCTGACATTAACTCGGGCGTACAGTCGTCGTTGGCGTTGCAGATGGCGGCTGACCAGGTATTCCAGCCGCTACCAGCTGCGAGAGTTGCGTTCTTCTTCACCAACACTTACCCGAACCTAGGCTTTCCCGCCCTGTTCACTGCGGCAGAGTCGCTGGCCGCTGCTAACGTGAGAGTCGCATCCATCTACATGCGAGATGTTCTCGCTTTTAGTGCCGAAGAGCCACTTGTGTTAGCAGCCTTCCCGGCAATCAGTGCTATCACCAGTGGTGTCGACAGTATTTTACCCATAACCGGATCGTTAGGTCCGAACCAGCTGTCACCGCTGATCGTCGCCATGCTGGATCTGATTTGCGGTACCGTGGCTATCGAAGACTACGTACCGTGGAACACGCTACACGAAGACCACGTGGATAATGACGTGTCGATCACTCCGGTGGTCGACATCAATTACATCTGGCTAGATGAAAGCGAAGCCAACCCGCTTCAAACTGAAAACTTAGCATTGATAACGTGGTGGTACCCAGATGTTCCACGAGATAGCGGAGTATCCGTGTCCCCACAGGCAAGGTTGACGATCCGCCATCCGAGCTTCGATATACTTAGCGTCTATCCAGAGCCCCGCGCTGAAGATCAAATCCAAAACAGTTCAACGGGCCCATGGCACGACGATCTCACGGCACTTACAAACCCCTTTGGCATCTCCTGGCCGTCCGGGCCGCTAAATATGCAAACGCAGACGGTAATGTGGGGAACGAATCCTTCTCGCTTCTATCGTGCTTTAGTTCGGTTCGACCAGAACGCTAACTTCGATCCTGGGTCGAGTGTCCCACTCACGCCAGAGGCGGATATCGTAAGCACTTTGCTCGGTTACATCGAAGTCGCGTCGATGGCCGGTGAAACATGTGGTACGGGGCGTACGGTAGTAGCCCTGATGCCAGCCTGTGTTCCGACCCCGCCTGAGATACCGTGCGGGACGGGTTGTTACGATTTCGACGATCACGACCATCCTGACGACGTCCATACCATCACCCCGTGGACAGGTGTGTTGCCTAGGATCTGCCCGGTGGACCCGTTATTACTTCCAGTAGACTATGTATTCCCACCCCAACTTGTGCGATGGAAAGCCGACAGTATTTGCATCCTGCGAGTCAAAAACATGGACGTTAAATTCGTCCACCCAATTGTTTCTCACCCGCAAACCGAAGTCGGCCCAGATGGCGAAACTATCTACACTTTGCGGTACCAAACCAACAACCCGTACTACCACTATGACCCGAGGTATCGACCGAGGTATGTAGCTTCGCCACCGGATCCAATCCAGTTTCCCTTACCAGGTCTGTTTATCGCCGAACTGATACTCACAGGGGCGGTCGCCGCCGCCGCCGGTCCAGACGATATCTGGTACGCCATCCAAGTGCAGGACATCGACCACACTACACCATTAATAGGGCGGCCGTTCAGTAAAAAGTACGTCCGACCGTGTTCGCCAGTCTGCGGGCCGGGTTGCATCGACGTCGGCGATCCTACCTATACGCTGGTTAGCAGTGTTGGCGGCTTCATCGTCCCTGATATTAGCGTCACAGGCGTTCGGCCCCTTTGTAATGTAGGCGAGGAAGTCACGTTCACGCTGTTGAACTACCCTCTCGTCGCGAATAACGGCAATCAAGCCGCATTCATATTGACAGCTAATTCGTGCTTAGAGATTGTGGATGCTGGCATTAACGGTGTATCGTCGAACGCGGCGGGATACGCTGCCAGCCTCGAGGCCGGGTACAGCGTAGCCACAATCGCTGGCAATATGCAGTCAGTTGCGTTCGCCAGCCAAGTAGACTCCGGCGGCGGTACAACGCCTGCTCCTGGTTCGACGTCGGCTCCCGCTCCAACTGTTCCGCCAGGTACGACGATATACGTCACTGTGCGACGTACATGTGCGAACGTGTTTATTGCTGGTTTCGGGAGTGCAGAGCTATCGATCAACGCCGGTGACGGTCAAGGTCTGAGTAGAGCTAGCTTCCAGATATGCAGCCCAGACGCTGGTACCACCTCAGCTCCTTAGTCGACGGACGAATAAGCTATGGCTTTTGACGGAATACGTAGCCTCGAATGGGCATCGCACAACGAGGCACGAAGCTACCCGCTGGTCGTGACGGCCGGCGGTCGATCGATCGATAACCTATTTGTACTACCTAACCCGGTAGTGTTGGCGGTTTATCTATTCCTACCGTGGGACCGCGATATCGATCCATCACGGTTCTTCTTGTCCCGTTTTGCCAACCTTGGTAATTCGGTGCGAGTCACTCTGGCCTACGCCACATCTAGCGGGAGCGAGCAGACGGTTGCGGTAGCCGAGATACCCAAAACGGGACAAGGCCAGCCAATCGTTCGACAGTGGGTTCCTGTCACTACCTGGAACGACACCGCCGGTAGCATCACCGTAGGCAATCTGCACACACTGTCAGCGTTGCCACTGGGTGTATTCGACTTCTTGTTCTCCAGCACGCAGCTGGAAGTCGACTGCATCCGCCCGGCTGCGAGGAACCTAACCGGTGTCTTGGTGGATAACGGCAGTGAGACTTTCGAAATTGCAACCGGACTAATCAACCTGATAGCAGGCGAGAACATCCGATTGCGAGTCGAGCAAAACGCAGGTGCTAATGACATCTGGATTGATGCGGTCAACACGGACGGCCTGCAGACAGACTGTGACTGCGGTGACACGCTGTCTGACCCAATCCGCACCATCAACATGATTCGTGGCGACGTAAACGGAAACATCGACTTGATCGGCGCGAAGTGCTTGACGATCGAAGCGTCTCCCGGCTCCCTACAAATCAACAACCCCTGTAGCCAGCCGTGCTGTGGCTGCGAAGAAGCGGAGTCGCTTCAGGCGGCGATTGAGTTCTTCGGTCCGCAGCTTAACTCGCTGATCAACTTTGCACCGCGACTGGCGGTGCAGATGGACCGAATCGAGTTTATCGTTTCCGTTACCGATATGAACGCCCGCTGCGACACAGGGATATCAGCAACTACCTCCGGGCCCACCACGACTACCACAACAGTCGCCCCAGCGACAACCACGACTACCACGACTACCTCCGGACCCACCACGACTACCACGACTACCTCCGGACCCACCACGACCACCACAGTCGCCCCAGTGACAACCACGACGACGTCGGCTCCTACGACAACGACAACGACAACGACAACGCAGGGACCGTTTGTTCCTCCGGTAGGAGAGTGCTGGGTTCATTTCGACGGCATTTACATTGCCGACCCTGGGACGATCAACGCCGGCACGAGTGCCGCATTTGACGATGTTATTCGCGAAATCTATACAGGCGATGCACCTAGCGGCGGTGCCGTCTTCACATCTACCAGCATCGTCGGGGCGGGCGAGGGCGTGCTGTCGATAGTCGCGGCAGACGCAATTGCAACGACGTTCGACAGTATCGCTGTGCCTCCAGGGGTAACGGTAAAGCTCTGGCAAGACAGTACCAAGACCACGCTGAGAATCGAGCTGATCGGGCCGGTCGTAGTCTACAACTACGGGGATCGCGACAGCTTACTTTACAGCCCCGCTAGCGTGGCCGATCTGCTAACGAATGGATGGACGGGTACTTCCCCCACCGGAATCCCATGGAACACCATGTTCCCGCCTTCCGTGAGGGAATGGTCCGATGTCCTGTATCCGCTGTACCCCAACATGCACACCTGGTCGAACTACTACTGCGAAATCATATGCAGTTAACCATGCTAGAACAGCAACGCCTCTCCGTCGTACAGCCTCCCCGTTCGGGAAACGATTATCCGTTTCTAGCCGGCGGCGAGCAGCTGGCCACGGTCGTCATGGACATGCTAATACAGCACGTGGCAACTGCTGATCTGCCACTGTACCTAGTACAGGCGAATGGCTTGCAGCTACCCGCCACTGCCGGCGCCGGGATCGGCATAATCATCCACGACCGAGAAGGCGTCGTTGTAATCAATACGGTTGCGTCAACGTATTTAGGTCGCCATTCCTGGGGCGAGTACTACACGACGCATCGCTGGGAAACTGCAGATCATCGGCTATTTCACCTCAGCTTAGGTTACGCCGCTCAGAGCGGCTTCCCTGCGTCACTGTCGCCGACGAACCTGATGATTGATCCTCGCACCTATTGTCCGGTGTTACCTGGAGTTAGCCGCATCCAGGTCTATGATCGCAGTAGCACTGCCCTGGCGACTTATGGGCCTGATGAGATTGTCCGCTTGCGGGCCGGCTACAACACTCAGTGGCTCGCAGGAGAAAGCCAGCCAAGAACTTTCGGCGGCTCCCGAATCACCAGCTCCCTTACACTGAGGGCCGTCGCAGGACTGGGGATAGGGACACTAGACAACTGTGGCGATGAAGAATCCGCATTCGTACGTAGCTTTAGTCAGCAATCGGCGGGACCCGCTGGTAGTTTCCTGCTAGCTGGTGATACCTGCTTTCGCTTCGAACCTGTCGTTACGTTCGACTCCGAAGGCACCGCGATTATCGAGCAAGGCAGACTCAACATATTCGACGATTGCGAGCCCTGCTGCGACTGCGATGACTACCTGGCCGTCTACCTCTCAATTCAGAGAGCCAAACGCAAGTCGGAGCCTGTTGCCGCGTCGCTGCTAGAGATAAAGGATCGCTACGTGGTTGTTAAGGACCGCGTTGAAACGATCCTTAACTGTCTGTTGACCAGTGCCCTGCGGCTGCAAGTCTCCCGCGCCGAGGAATGCCAGATCGCGATCGCAGCAGGGATCACCAATCCCGGAGCAAACCCACTTTACTTCACCGACCTCGAAGTCATTGTGATGAAATGGGACGGTAGCGGCTGGGTTGATGCCACGCTGGAATACGTCCCTGGGATAGCCACGCGGCTGGAGCAGGCCGCGGACATCGGCACGACGCCGCTGAACCGTGTAACGAATAACGTCATCGGGGCGAATATCGATTGTGTACCTCCGGGCGGGACAGGATTCGTCGCCTTTCGCATCGGCCTGTTCGGCAACGATCGTTTACGCATCTGCGTTGGACTACCCGACGCTTTACCGAGCGACTACGTCTGCAGAGAAGTTGTTAGCTCCTGCACGTACTTACCGACTCCGGCAGAGACGACAACAACCACCACGACCTCAGTCCCAACAACCACCACGACCTCAGTCCCAACCACCACCACGACCTCAGTCCCAACCACGCAGGGACCGTTCATTCCTCCATCGCAAGAGTGCTGGGTCCATTTTGACGGTGCGTTCCTATCTGATCCAGGGACGATCGCCGATAACAACACAGGCAATCAAGTTTCGCTCGTTTTGCGAGAGGTATACACAGGTACGCAAGCTGACTCCATTCCGCTGTTGGATAGGGTAGTGACCACAAACGTTGTCGGCGTAGGCGAGGGGATGTTGACGGTCGTAGCCACCGAGGCGATCGCTACGACCTTTGATAGTATAGCCGTACCTACTGGCGTTACGGTCAGGTTCTGGGAAGACAACACAAAGACGTCTCTAGTCATCGAGCTAATCGGCCCCGTCGTGGTCTACAACTCCTACTGGAACACTTTCTCCGACGGCATTGCGTTATATGGATCGCTGCTAACCGAGCTAGCTACTGACGCCTGGACGGGTACTTCCCCCACCGGAATCCCGTGGAACACCATGTTCCCGCCTTCCGTTCGGACGTTATCCGGCGCGGTGCACCCTCCGCTATCTAACATGCACAGTTGGTCCGATTACTACTGTGAAATTGTGTGCGAGAATGTATCAACGACGACAACGACTACATCTGAGCCGTCTGGGGACGTCTCGATCTGTGTCGGCGCCACTTGCCGCATAGCAATGTTATCCACTGTGTTCCAGGTAGACAGTGATGCGCTGATAAACCCACCATCGGTAGTGTCTTCCGGTGGTCATATTGACGCGTCGTGGGCAATCCAAGCCGGTGAGCGAATACAGGAGTTATTCACACTTAGGAGTCCTGGCACCACGTCCGGAACTCAAGCCGCGGCTGCGTTCTGCGCTGGCGAGTCATTGGATATACCGCTACTTAGCGGTGACTTGTTTCCGGAATACAACAGGTTCCAATCCCTCGTCGTACCGCCTGGTGGTCGTTTCCAAATCTGGACCACACCAGCAAAGACCACGTTAGTTGCGGATGTCTACGGCCCTAAGGTTGTCTTCAACGCACGCTGGAAAAACTTAGCTAACGACACTGGAAGTTGGGGCTACAAAAGCTACGTGGAAAATCAAATGGCTGCTACATGGAGCGACGTTAACGTCAGATACGGTTCCGGTATCGCGGGGTTTATTTTGCTCGATGTACATACGATGTTCCCGCCGGCATCAAGGGTCTGGTCGGACGCCGTCGTTGCCTCGCCAGCGTACGACGACATGTATGACTGGGGACAGTACTACGTCGAGTACGATTGCGTCGTGCCTTAAACCTATAAGAACCCTGGATAAACTATGGCCATCAGTGCCGGCTGGTACTCCGCCAATAGCAATCGACTCTACCCGCTGCATGCCGCGGCGACAGGTATCGACGACCACGGCCAACTATTGCCGGAGGGAATCGTTGCAGATATCAGAGTGAGGTTTCCAGGTGAAGTAACCGATACGCTGTACATCGGCGAAGTTTACGCTAGCGACTTCGTCAGCGTTGTACTTAACCGCGGCGAAATACCTGTCGCCACGATCACTCGCGTCCGATCGGAAATCAAAACAGGTACACCCTATCCACTCAGGCCACTGGTGGAAGGCGTCACGGGCTCTGTTGTTTTTGGTGACTTCGCTATCCTGGGTCAGTGGACGTTTAGTAGCTACGACCAGGCCGGACTGTCCCGCCGTGTAGCCTCGGTGGTTTCGTTTGCGGCTGCGGCGACAAGAGCCAGCCGACTTGGTTCGTCACCGATTACTGGTCCCGACTTCTTTCTAAATGGGTCAGGCGACATCGAGGTATCTAAACGGCAGATGTTGCTGGATGGTGAGTCCCGCCTGGCGACCGTAGTCTCGTTACGTCAAGAGGACAATTACCAGAACTTAATCCAGTACGCTGGTGACTGCGGTAGGCGACCAGACACGCGGTCATGCGGTGGCCTCGATCCGATCGAACTATTAGGCGGAATGCAGAGTGATTGTTGCGGACGTGTGTTCATTGAGTTCCGCGGCTGTGCCGATATTCACCCGATTCAAGACGCTTGTGGCGTGGTGATCACTTGCGATACCGACGTGCGGGAGATTTGTCCTAAGAATTTCAAGCTTCCGGATGAAGACGGGCGATCGCCCAGCGACTTTGAAGATCCCTGCGATGTGCGAAGCGCACCGGTGTCGGACCAGCAGGGCTTTACCCTGCCGGTAGTGCCGGTACCGACTACGACCACTACAGTCGCTCCAGCTACAACCACTACAGTCGCTCCGACTACGACTACGACCACTACAGTCGCTCCGACTACGACTACGACTACGACTACTACCGCTGCTCCGACCACAACCACAACCACGACAGTTGCTCCAGCTACAACCACGACCGTCGCTCCGACTACGACCACTACCGTCGCTCCGACAACGACCACAACTACGCTGCCGCCAGAAGGCAGCATCGTTCCGCTTAGTTCTCAATCACACGGTGAGAGCGACAGCGTCGCGATCTCGGCGTACACAGTGGTCGCGATTACCTCTGATTCGCAAAGCACGTCGCACCATACTGGCGTATCACCTTCCCTCAGCTTTTCCGTAGGTCCGGAGGGTTCGCAGTCTGTCAGCGAGATGACAGTAGTCACGGTGGACGCAATCAGCATTGCGGGAGTCGCTAGCCAGCAGTCACTCCCGCAAATGACCGCTGGTATAGGCAGTATGAACTACGTTGTTGAAACCATTACAAGTAACCAAAGCCAGAGTGAACTATCGCAACCAATGTTATCGCAGGGCGGAGTCGCGGTCGCCCAGAGCATAGAGTCACTTGGGGAGCTGGAAACCATAACGGCGACTACGTTCTTTACCGCGGGTATACCGGGTAATGAGTCCCGCAGTGAACACAGTTCAGTAGCGATAGCGATGTCGTTTGAAATTGATCCCGCCGATTCGCAGAGCCTATCCGAAAACAGCTTGATAACCCCGCAGATTATCTTCACCATTGATCCCGCCGATTCGCAGAGCCTATCCGAAAACAGCTTGATAACCCCGCAGATTATCTTCACCATTGATCCCGCCGATTCGCAGTCTTTAAGCCAGTCCGGCCAGGCGACTGTGACAACACTGTTTGCGAGTACGCCACTGTCGCAACAGTCGCTTAGCGATATATCAGAACCGGCTGTAAGTGTTTTGTTCTCCCTTATGCCGCAGAGCCAGCAAGCGGTAAGCCACAGCACAGCCGGTACGGCTTCCCAGTTGTTTGCAGCCGCCCTACAGGGATCACAGTCTTACGGCGAGACATCAAGCATATCTGCCGTGCTAGGCGAGATCGCCTCACTACAAGGTCAGCAGTCCAGATCCCAACACACTTCAGTGGCAATCGCGTTCGGGTTTGCGGTCGAAACGTTGTCTCAGCAGTCACGTGGCGAGATGCCCGCTGTAGTCGCTTTCTTCAGCAACAATACATCGCCGCAGAGCCAGCAGTCGCTCTCTCATCATACGGTGCCAGCGGTGGTAATGGACTTCGCTGTTAATACGTTATCGCAGCAGTCCTTGTCAAATCATACGGTACCGGTGGCATCAATGGACTTCGCGGTTAACACGTTATCGCAGCAGTCACTCTCTCACCATACGGTACCGGTGGCATCAATGGACTTCGCGGTTAATACGTTATCACAGCAGTCCTTGTCAAATCATACCGTACCGGCGGTGGTAATGGACTTCGCTGTTAATACGTTATCGCAGCAGTCGCTCTCTCATCATACGGTGCCAGCGGTGGTAATGGACTTCGCTGTTAATACGTTATCACAGCAGTCACTCTCGCATCATACGGTACCGGCGGTGGTAATGGACTTCGCGGTTAATACGTTATCACAGCAGTCCTTGTCAAATCATACCGTACCGGCGGTGGTAATGGACTTCGCTGTTAATACGTTATCGCAGCAGTCACTCTCTCATCATACGGTGCCAGCGGTGGTAATGGACTTCGCTGTTAATACGTTATCACAGCAGTCCTTGTCAAATCATACGGTACCGGTGGTATCAATGGACTTTGCGGTTAACACGTTATCGCAGCAGTCACTCTCGCATCATACGGTGCCAGCGGTGGTAATGGACTTTGCGGTTAACACGTTATCGCAGCAGTCACTCTCTCATCATACGGTGCCAGCGGTATCGACCGTACTGACAGCCAACACGTTATCGCAGCAGTCGCTCTCGCATCATACGGTAGTTGGAAACGGTCTCGGCGGCGGAGGCGAGATCTCGCCACCAGCTATTGTCTCTGAAATTGTTATTAGGATTTATCCAGCCGGCTCACCGACAGACGTTCTTACCACGTATTCGTCACTGGAAGCCGGTCACGGTTATACCGAGCTGACGTCAACCGCGCTCAGGTTTGATCTACCGGACGGTATCAATGGCGCTACTATCATCTCGGCAGAGATGTGGTTTACAGGTTTATCCCGGCAAGTTGCGGACATTTTTAACTACGACACCGCCGAGATGGAAACGGTGTCTATCGAGATCGGAATCGTTGCCGGGACAGACCAATCGCTACCGTTGACCGTGGCCGACATCGACGGAATTACGCTTCGCAGCGAAAAGGTCACCATGGGCGGACCGTCATCCGGAGCAGACAAACTTATTAACTGGCCGGCGTCTCCGTACGATCCCTTGGAAACACAAGTACCAGCCATACCTCCTGAGGGTTTTGTCGACCTTACCGTGGCCATGCAGGCAGCTCTCGCCGCCGGTGATTTTGCCTCCGGCTTCGTGTGCTTCATCGCTCGAAGGTTAGCGGCGATCAGCGAACTGTTTGTACTGGGTGAAACACCGACGCTGATCCTCGTCTATGTCGTAGGAGATCTGACAATAAGCTTTGCCAGTACTCCCCTGTCACAGCAGTCGAACTCGCACAACACGGTCGCGGCGTCTGACTTTGTCATAGAAGCCATTCCGCAAAGCCAACAGTCGCTGTCTCACCACGTAGCGGACGGTACGACTACCACTGCGGCACCAACTACCACCACTACCACGACTACTACCACTACCACGACTACTACCACTACCGATCTACCAGACTTTGGTACGACCGGTCCGCCTTAAACAATTCCGGACCGCACGATGGCAACACGCATCCTTTACCCCGCTTGGCGAGATGAACAGGCAACACGAGCTTACCCGTTCTCTGACGCTGGACCGCCTGTAACCCTTACCGGGCTGCGGATGCCAATCGGGCTAATCCTTGACGCCAGTATTCATCCCGCTAACTCGCCGGGACAGTTCTACCTTGCCGCGGTGGAGATCACTGCCAGTAGGCAACTTCGCTTCTTCGTTGCAGACGGTATCAACGCCTCAGCAGCGGTCGGGACCTGGGACCCGGCCTCGCCGGACCCATCTGCAATCGAGCTGCTGGATAACCAGCAGCTACCCGCGGGCGTGCTAGTCATCAACACCACTTTAGCTGCTGACTTGATCCAGCAGTGGCCCGCCGACAAAATCGATTTTGTCGCCGATACCGCCGCATTCGTCCTCAGCACCTGGCATTTTGTTTATACCGATGTATCCACTTTCCAGACAGCCGGTGAGCAGATCTCGTTGTCTGAAGATCTCTACCTGGTCGGCGAAGACGGTATACGGCTAGCCTGCGACTTAGAGCACGATCCACCTCTAATCCGTGTGCATGCGGTGGGTGATCCGCTAGCCAGGCTTCGCAAGTGCGATGCCGAACCGGTACCACGATTTATTCGTGAAGTGGTATTTCAGCAAGGCGATAAAACAATTCGCTGCTCACCGAACGCGGCCGGCGAAATATACATCCTGGTAGCTAGCCAAGAAGGCGTTGATTCCGCTATGCGGCTATATTCGCGACCTGGCGAACTTAAAATTGGTTTCGCCGAAAGCACTGACCGGAGAAAATAGCCATGCCACAAACTGAATTTGAACGTATCAATCTCAACCGGGCCTACCCGTTCATCGACAACGACGAGAAATGTCTCTACGGGGTTGCGGCTGATCTGCAGGTAACAATCCGGCCAGCTGGAAAGTATTCCCACGGTAAACACCGCGTCTACCTGCAGTCAATGGGCCCGCTTTCTCCTGCCCAAGCGATGCTGCTGGGCGTCGCCGGTAAGACCCAGTTCCTAGCTCTGGTCTCCGACGCTCCCGGACTACTAGGATCTGTCTTGCTATTCGCTATGGGGGTTACTCGTAGGTACGAGGAAATCCTCTCGGTGGAGGTACCGATGTACCGATTTGCCGACGTCGTGCTCGGCGTGGACCCTGCCGGGTGTCGATCGTCGACGGGCAACGACGTTAACTGGGAAGGCCACTTAGTTATCGGCAACGCGAGCGATATTCCCGGGTCGTTGAGTATCCTCGATCCATCACTGCCAGTAGAGCCGGCGAGAATTATTAATTCAATTGAATCGGCTACTACCACCGGCCGCACGTTTGTTTACAACCAAATCGCTACGCAGTACACGCAACCAGCAGGATGCGAGACGACAAGCGAGGCTACGTTCCAGTCAGGCGACTACGTGCTGGCCTGTGGGCCGATCGAAGGAGAGTTCCGCATCGCAGGCGGTTACCAGACTCGCTTGTCGCAGGATACCGCGAGGCGGCAACTAACCGCCTCAGCCAACAGACTCGCCGGCGAACAGGGTAAGTCGTGCGACCCACTTCCTCCCGCCTGCGAAATCAACGACACCGACAACTCGCCTCGCTGTGACGAGGTACTACGGTCGATCAACGGCATCGGTGGACCGTCCATTAAGCTGACCGCACTGCAAAGCGTTGAAATCGGGCTCTACCCTGACCAGCACCGAATTATTATCTCACCGACGGGAAGCGACGCGGCAACTTGCCCTGAATCGCGTGTCGCCGATCCGGTTGAGTATTTCCCCACCAACGACCTCAATATCCCCTGCGGCAACCTTGGTGAGCCATTGCCGCCAGCGCCCGGTCTTCCCGACGACGGGGTCGGTTACTTGATCAGCGAGCAGCCAATCGAGGTAACTACGGCGATACCGTCGAGCACGATGTGCCGCTGGATCGGCGGGGAGGGTTCTCAGTGGTTACTGGATTACTATCCATGCGGGTCCCCCCAAAGCTGTTCGCTACCGTCCACCTCCCCTGCGAGCGTAGGGCAGATCGCCACCACGCTATGCCTAACTCAGGCGGATGAGTTCGACACGTTGGTCCTCAATCCCTACTTCTTGTTCGACATCCCGCTGGGTGCCTGGAACACGAGCGGGAACGTTATCGTTGTTTCCGAAGATGGCTCGCTACCGCCGGACGTACTACCAGTGGCGAAGCTCACCGGAGGGTCAGTAGGAGCGTCACTATCCCAGCGGTCTATTTTACTACCTTTGGCGGGAAGTTACTTGCTGCAGTTCGGTTGCCGCGTAATTCAAGGTGAGGCCGAGCTTGCCATCGGAACCGAATTTGGATTCCACCTCGCGACACGGATAAGCTTGACTGATGACGATTACGCCGGCTGGCAGGATGTTGAGGTCGGCCCCTTATTGTTCGCTTCCGGACCCTTGCGGTTGGTGCTCGTTGCTGGCCCCGGATCGATCATTGAAATCAGTCAGTTCGCTCTTGTGAGACAGTAACCATGACGTCCATCGCGTACACCTCGAGCTCGCAGTGGACTACCGACGATATCTATCCGCCGATGGTTGCAACGCAGCCTAGCCCGCGGATCTCTCAGCTAGCTGGCGACGGGTTTTATCTATCAGTCGCAGCGAGTCTACCGGACAATATGTTCTTGCCGCCAGGCTTGCAGATAGTACTGGCGGAGCTACAGCTGGACGTCCTCTCGCTAGCCGCAACAGCTACGATTGTACAAAACACCATCAAACTACAGATCGACGGATCGACTTACAGCGTGCCGGTACGCATGGCGGTTTACCCGGACGGCGAGTTCCTGAAAGTTTCCATCGGCGACACGCTACCCTTCACCGTTACGCAGGAACTACTCAAACTACGCGTCATAGGCTTCAACGGAACGCCGCAAAGCATTCCTGACCCCCTGATACCATTTCACAATATTCTGCAGGCGAAGGCAGGCGACGTCGCGATCGCTTATCTGCACGCGATCGTCGTTACCACGCCGGCGGACGATGAGCCCTGCGAGAACCCGATCGACGCGTTCAACAAACCGGCGTGCAGTATGCCGCCGGTTTGTCTGCCAGACTTCGGGGCCAACTTGCTCGAGGAGATCTGCAACCTACCCATCATGCCGCCGATCATTCCCCCGGTGGTAGTGCCGCTACCTATCGGCTTACCAGGACCTCCCGGTCAAATCGGCATCCCTGGCGTCCCCGGCATTCCTGGTATTCCTGGTATTAATGGAATTCGCGGACCTGTCGGACCCATTGGACCTGTCGGACCTGTCGGACCTGTGGGACCACCGGGACCTGTGGGACCACCGGGACGCGGCGGCTATCCCAATCGCGGCAGCGGTGACGAATTCAACTGCTGCACGTTCATCAAGTGCGGTGGCTCTTGGCAGGACGCGGGCAACAACTTCGCCGGCGAGGAGGACGAGGGTTCCTGCTGCGATGGCCTGCAGTGGTTCGTAGTTGAGACAGGTGCCACCTTTAGCTTGCCGGACTGTTGGTACGTTGTCGGCGAGTCATCTGTTACAGCCACAGAGGTGTTGCCCGAGGAAACCTTCACCGTTTTAGAAGGCTGCTCACTAGCCGGGCAAGAAGAACTGCAAACACAGCTTGAAAGCTTGGTCGGGATAAGCTGGAGCAACGGTGACGGTGAATACCCTTTCATTGCAGATAACGGAGAGGTTTTTAACAGAAACTCCGACAGCCCCAACTGCGACTGCGAACATGGGGGTTCGGGCGGGAAATGCGACGACCTACGGCCGAGCGACAGCGAAGGCTCAAACGGCGAGGTCCAGGTCCGCTGCGACTGCAATACACCAACAACCACGCTGCCGCCCGCTCAAGGATTGTGCTGCTTCTTCGTCGACGCGGCTGCCGATCCGCTCGATGCGTATGAAAACATTGGCTGCGCTGAAACCGATCAGGATACTTGCATCGGTGGTAGCCTGTTTCCGAATGGTGAGATCATCAGTTGGACGCTCGGCGGTGTTTCGTCAGGCGACTGCGCTCCTCTCTGTCTAACAACAGCGCCTCCGGTACTGGGTCTTTGCTGTTACTACATCGACGAATCGCTGGATCCGCTGGACTCGCCTGGCAACGTCGGCTGTGATGAAGTCGGTGAAACCGAATGTCTCGAAGGCGGACTGTTCCCGGGCGGCACGCTGATCAGCTGGACCGCCGAGGTGGTGGAAGGCGGGGACTGCGTCAGCCGCTGCCTGTCGACCACGGAGATGCCGCCACTGGGCCATTGCTGCGATGTCGTCGGAGATTGCGTTGCAGCGGGTGTGACCTTCGCAGAGTGCGATAGCGCCCATAGCGGAACATGGGCTTCGGGCCCGTGCCCCAACGGGCTTAACCAGTCCTGCGACCCGATAAACCCCGACGACTGTAGCTGGAGTTATGACTTCGGCACAAACGCGTGGTTGCAAATCTTGAGCCCTTGCACAGGAGACCTCCCTGACTGCGCTGAACCGGCGTTCGTCCCGGCACCAGGCGATACTTCAACCTACTTCACAGACTGTGGCTAAAAAAATGCTAGTATCCCCGGCTGATTACTCTTGAATTCCTCTTTGGAACCCTGTTCATGACTCAGCCTACGCTTACCATCGGCATGCTCACTTACGACGACTATGATGGCGTGTACTTTACAATCCAGGCGATTCGTACCTACCACAGCGACGTTGCCAACCAAATCCGATTTTTGGTTGTGGATAACAACCCATCAAGTAAGCACGGCAAAGAGGTCGCTACACTCTGCCGGAACCAAAACGATACGAGTTACTACGGTATCGAAGGCGTTAGTAGCACTAGCTTAAGAAACCTCGTGTTTGAGCTTGCCAGTACCGAACACGTACTATGCCTGGATTGTCACGTGCTGCTGCAGCCGCAAGCCCTGTCGCGACTGATTCGGTTCTACGCGGCCAATCCCGGCACCAATGACCTCTTTCAAGGGCCTCTCTACACCGAGTCCAACTACGTCATTGCGACCAGTATGGAGCCTAGTTTCCGCGGCGGTAACTTCGGAATCTGGACAGATGGCGACAAACGATGCGACGATCCGGCTGCTGACCCGTTTGAAATCGCTATGCATGGGATGGGTATGTTTACATGCCGCCGAGACGCTTGGCCTCGCTTTCCCATCGGTATGCGTGGCTTTGGCGGCGAAGAAGGGACCATCCATGAAAAGTTCCGACTCACCGGGCGAAAATGCTGGGCACTGCCGTTCCTGGGCTGGACACATCGATTTCCTAGGCCAGCTGGCGTGCCCTACAAACTAGACATTCACGAGAAGGTTCGAAACCATTTAATGACGTTCCGAGACGCCGGGCTGGAAATCACGCCAGTGGTGGAGTACTACCGCTCACGGCTGGACGGCAATCCAGACGTTTCGAGTGCTAAAATGGACAGCTTGGTCGCCTGGTCGCAGACACTGCCGAACTGTCCTCACACCATCCCGGCCGGTTACCAGCCGTTCCTAGGCAAACCGATTCAGTTGCTCGCCGATAAACCACCCGCAAAGTAGCTCGCATGACAACCACTACCGTAGCCCCGACGACGACGACGACTGATCTACCGGATATGGGTACCACCGCGGCTCCCACAACCACGACCACTTCGGCTCCCACAACCACGACCACTGTGTCTCCTGACCCACTGGTCTATTCGGTGGTGGCCGAGGTTTCAGTCCCGCAGACGATCGAATACTTCCGGCAACGACCCTTCTATCGTGTCCAGGTGGAGATCACTGAAGTCGTCGGGTTTTTGGATAGGAACCTGTTTGTTCATGACCGTGTCCCAGTCGGAATGAGTGAGCTAATGCGGGACGAGTTCATCGGGGTGGCAGGGCCGGTCGACCTACTGGACTTCAGTAACGTTCCCGACTCACGGATGCGGCTACGTAAAGATCGACTGGATATGCTGATCGAGTCGCATTTACTTTACGAGGAACTGATAAAATCTGTCACTCTGGGGCTACAAGAATTGGTTGAAGGCATGCGTCGACTCGACCAAATGAACGTCGTCCTCACCTTACAAATCACCTAACGGACCTTTAATGGATACGATCACCGACGAATACATGCGTAGCCGTGTACTCAACCACGGAGAATTGCTCCAACAATTCCCTTTTCTCGTCCCAGTAAAAACCGCTGTCGAAGCGCTCGGTACATGCTTACAGTGCCAAGCGAAGGCGAAAGGGATTGCCGCTCGCACAGCACTTAACCAGGCACGCCGCACGATCGGGATGATGAGTGACGCGGATAAGCTACGCTTCAAACGCCTGCTCAATGCGGCCAGCATGCGGGTACAGTGGACTGAAGCGATCGGTGGATCGAATAAACGAGTGATTAAAGACTTCTGATCTCGTGATCGCGGCGGCGACAAAATCGATTTTGTCGGCGACACGTCGCAGGCGATAGCTAAATTACTGGCGATTTAGCGGTAAATAGATGTGAATCATGTTATCGCTCACACATATCGTGTGGCGGGATGAACTTGATGGGACATATCAGGGAAGCCAGTTATGACAATCACGAACGAAGCAGCCTTCACCGAAATCACCGGCGTCAAGGCGAAGCCGAAGGCGGCGAAAGTAAAAGCAGCCGCAAAGCCGAAGGCGGCAAAGCCGAGGGCCGTAAAGCCGAAGGCACCCGCAAAGCCGAAGGCGGCAAAGCCGAAGGCGGCAAAGCCGAAGGCGGCGAAGGTGACGAAGCCGAAGGCGGCAAAGGTGACGGAGGTGCTGTTGGTGGGCGCGGAGCACCTCGTCGGTGTAAACTTCGCTAAGTCCCGTCAGCCGATGACCGCCGCCGAGGCGGTCGTGATCATCGATAAGTGTGCATTGCTCGCGGGCAAGCTGGAGCACGATCTTACGCCATTTATGCGCATCAAGATTTCGTCCGCTGTCCTTGGAATCATGGACCGGCTGCGAATCGAACGGCTCGCACACCTGGACCACCTCAGCGAAGAAGAGGTGGTGGCCGTTAAGGCCAGCATGTTTGAGATCGTCAGTGAGGTCCGGGACAAGATGCAACTCGCCTACGCCTAGGTGAGTGGTTACTAGCGGCAGTTGTCGCTAGTATGAGTCCTCCACAAGCTTTTGCTTGTGGGGTGACTTTTTTTTAGCCCTTGGAACCAGAGAACCCCATGCTAGACGACGCACAACCTTCCAGTGATCTATTTGTGATTAGCTGCGACCCAGCCACGCTGGAGATCAAAGTCGCTTCCCGTGCCACTGATCAAGAGACCAAGCTGTATCACGTCAGCAGCGAAGACGCCAAAACCCTGGCCGTTCAGGAAGCTCGCAAGCGAGGAATTCAGAGCACGACGATCAAACGCGCTGAGATGCAGTACGGCGACGACAAAAAGGGAATCCCCACGACCACGCTGCCTAACGGCAAGAACGCAGTCATGCACCCGTTCTTGGTCGTCAAGTTCTCTGACGCTAAAAACAACGGCTCAGGCTACGTCGGCGACTCGCAGGTTTACTAACAATGTCACAGCTCCGTCCGCCCAGTATGTCTCACGCCGCCTTGGAAGCGTTGCATCGCAGCAACGTCTCCCCGATCGGCAAGAACACGGCGGCTAACCGTCTCTTCCAGGACGACAACGCGTACGGGGCAGCTCTCTTCGTCGCAGCTCGCGAGTACTTAGAACTCGACGAGCTGCTTGCCTTCGATCCACAGACGATTCGTTTGGAGCTGCAACAGTTGCTCAGCATCAAAGAAATCGATAACGAGATCTTTGGACGGCTGATGGCAATGATTGTGATTGTAGGTACTGATCTGTTCTACGCCGACTGGCAAGCGTTTGTAGACCTCTGTAACGTCCTCTCAGGCCAGGCTGCCTCTCCAGACGTGTTTGACCCTGCGGACCCTTACGAGATGTCCTGGGCGGTTGTGGAGGCCGCTCTGCTGGCACCACTAGAAACCGGAGAAGCATTCAGCGAAGAGATCAGGGGCTACATGGGGCTGTCGCTTCAGGAACATGGCTTCTTTTCCGCTCCCCCACCACTATCGATGGCGGTCATGCCAGACGACCTGGTATCGCCTGCAGAGATGACTGACGACGCGGAGATCATGTCCGCGGCGGTTACCTCGGACTTGGACAGACACAACGAGATCACCGAGATGCTCCGAGAGAACCTCGCGGAACTGGCCGCTCAAATGCGGCCGTTTATCGACATCACCGCGAAAGACTAGCTAAAGTCTTTCATAGCTTTCAGCTCGCGAGGTTTGCGTACGACGAAGGAAACCCCTGCGTTATCCATCTCCGCTTCCATCTTACCCATCACACCGTCCTGCATGTCGTCAACGGTCGAAGCGGATACTTTGCCGATTCGCAGCGTACCTCGAAGGTGTAACTTCATCTCGCGGGACGCGAAAGCGTCCATGTCGGCCAGCTTGACTGTACTACCGCTGGGGAAGATGTACACCGGCTCAGACGTGTCTGACGCTAAGGCGAGTTCAGGAGCGATGCCGCTAAACACGGCGAGTTTGTCACATAGCACCGCAGCGACCTTGTGCTGCGACTGCATCGCTTGACCGATCAAACGTCCGCAAGCGTCTGCCAGCCTCGCTGCCGGAATCCCGGTCTGATGCTTGATTGCTTGAGAGATCGCCGCGGCGACTTTACGTCCGTCGTAACAACCACGACGGCAGGAAGCCCGCCAAAGGATGTCACTAGCTACCTTGTCGCCGATTCTCTCGGCACCCGCATCGAGTAAACGACCTGCTAATTCGACCCGCTTGAGCAGCGAAATCGACCCCAACTTGTTTCGCTGATAGGCTGAGACCAACCAGTTAGTGGCCTCCACCACTTCTTGCGGATTTCGCAGCGGGTAGCGTTCATTGGTCGCTGACGCCTGCTTGATCACCTCCACTTCCGTCTCCACCAACTTTCGCACGTCGCCGACGATGTCCCAAAAAACCGCTCGTTTGTGTAAATATCGCTCAACTTGCTCGCGACGATCGGCGGCAAGTTTGTCCCGCTGCTGCAGGTAGTAAGCGTGGCTCAACCAGCACGCTGCTTTGCCGTTGGTAGGGAAGCGAGGCTGCGGAGCGAGGATCGCACAACTGGTCTGGCTATCGTCGCTAGCGAGTTTTTTCGTATTCTCTACTAACACATACAACGGAAGCGTGTGCTTGACCGCGATTTGGTTGAGCATCTGATGACCGTGGTCATTCACAAAATCCACTAACAAGTTCGCCATGACATCTAGCCTTAACGGAAAAATTGACTGGGTCGTCGCCCTTCGCGCAATGAACACTGAGCCGCTGGCGAAGTCGCTACCTACTACCACAGACTGTCCTGTCTGCAGACAAGGCAGAGTACGGTTATCCCAAGACACTTGTCAAATTGGCGCATGGTTCGTCTGCCGCCATTGCAAACGTTGCGGCGACATGCTCGAGCTCGTAATGGGTGTACGGAACTGCAACGACAGTTCGGCTTGCCGTTGGCTACAGGAAATAGGAGCCCTGCCGGATAACCTCAACCTGCTGCCCATGCTCGCCGAACGCGGCCGCACGGTGATCGAACCAACCAAGCGATTAGCCAAAATGTGGCAGCAAGCTTCGCGGCAAGGGCGATCAATTGTTGATCCACAATCCCAGCGGTTGTTTGCCGAGTTGTCCCTGGTCAGCGACCCCTCGATGTCTTGGGCCTGTGAAGGAACTGGGCAGCTGGTCGGCTTCCTGGAATCCGATCAGCTGGAGGACTTTCTCAGGCCGCGACGGCAGACCAGTCCTAAACGCCACCGGCCCAGACCGCGGCAAATCGTTCCGGCTGACACCGCAAGTGTGCTTACAGTTCCGTTCTACGACGTGCCGGGCCGCATCTGTTCACTCGGCATGATCTACGCCGGCGGCGGCGGAGGCGAGACCTGGCGAGCGGCGATGTACTCGCCGTCGCTAGGTAAATCCAGTGATCACTGGGAAGAAGGCGGTATCGCGGCTCACCCACGGGCCGTCGACGCAGACGATCAAGGCCGCGTGCTGGCGACGACGAATCTTGAAGTCTATCTGCGGATGACGTGTAAACACTTTGCTGCCAATTCGCAGGCGTTGCCACTGGTCTGCTACCGCGACCAGGACCGAGTTACCAATGACTGGCAGCTACTGGCTAACAAGAAACTGACGCTGTGGTCACCGACGCTGACCCCGCAGGTGCTTTGGCGGGCGATCCGGCTGGGTGCGACGATCTATACGGCAGGTAACAGCGTGCTAACGGCTAGAGAATTACTCTACCGCAAAGAACCAGCAGCGATCGTTAATCGCTGCTTCCACCGGGCCAAGAGCTGGGTCGAAGCCGTGATCGACGTCGTGCAGTCAAAGAACCACGACGAGCTGGCCGACTGGCTTTGCAAACTGGAACTGGGGCCGCCTGAACGCAAGCTAATATTGGCAAAGTGCAACTCGGTCCAACAAGAAAAGTTCAACCGTGCAGTCGGTTCGCCGACCGCCGGGCGTACGATTGCCGCCGACGGCGGATGGGTCGAGCAACGAGCAAGTGGTTGGTACTTCGTGAAACCTAACGAAAGTGAATACCTGATTACCGACGCTCCGTTTCGAATCACGCAGGCGATCAGCAGCGACGAGCCAGGGGCAAAGGTCATGTATCACGTCGAGGCGAATTACCAGGGCAAACGCTTCCGCTTTGTCGAAACGGCCAAGGAGATGAATCTGCGAGCCTTCGAGACCGTTGAGAGCCAAGCGATACTGGCCGGTGTCGGTTTACCGTCGCACCACCCAAAGTGGAGACGCTCGGCGATGTACTGCGCCAAACAGTTCTACGAGACTACCGCAGTTAAGGCTTTGCGTAAGATCGGTTTCGATCCGGCGACGCAGTGTTTCGAATTGCCAGGAGTCTCGATCGACACTGTCACCGGTCGCTGGCGGACGGTACACACTGGGGCGGATCATCTGCCAGGGGCGAAACTGCCTATCCATTCTCGTATGACCGAAGTCGCCGAGTTGCTCAAGCAAAAAGCATCGCAACCGCTATTGGCGGTACTGACCGCAGTTACCTGCCAGTTGCTCTGCGATGTCGTGGGACGCAGTCAGCCAGGAATCTCGCTCTCAGGACACACCGCCAAGGCCGCTGCCAAACAAGTTGCCGCAACGCTCGATATGCAGGATCTGGAAAAAGGCTACCAGCGGGTCAGCGAGAAGCCGCTGGGCAGCTGGCCGGTCATCGATAGTGATGACGCAGCCGGTACACGGCTCAGACGTAAACTACTTAATAGCCGCGACGTACCGGTGATACACAGTGTGTCTCGTGAACAACGGGTCTACTCGCTGCTAACTAGCGATCACATCCTGGTGCAGTCTCGCCAAATATCGCTAGACCCGTCGCTCGATCTAGCACCGCTGGGGCGATTAACCATCGAGCTACTCGCATACGCTTGCCAAGAGAAGCTGCAACACCCTTTCAGCGAAACACCAGATACACTCGCTGCGACACAGGAAATCGTACAGAAGTTCCTGCGACATAATCGTTTGCCAAGGGAGAACTGGAAGTACGCGGAACACTGGTTAAGACAGCGAACCGACACGGGCGAGCAGCTAGTCACGGCCACTGCTGAAATGGTTGTGCTGGGTCACCTGCGGCTAGACAAGTTCGTTCCCCGCCGCGGCAATGCCGTCGCGACGATCTACTGTTGCGAAGACACTGACGAAGTGTATGTCCCGGTACGTGTGCTGCGAGACATATTCTCGCAGCATGGTTGCCCTCGCTTCGACATCAGCGAAATGCTATTAGGAATCATCTGCGGCAAAACCCCTGCCTACTTCCGCAGTCACGCCGGCCAACAATGCTGGGTGATTAAGAAGTCGTCACTGGACTCGCAGATTCGCTCACGCCGTCAGCTGGCACCGCAGCGGCTGAAAATCGTCGGCTAAATTACAAACGATAAAGCGGTAAGTATAAGTAGTGATGTGTTACTTAACCGACTAAAGGAATAGTCAAATGCTTGAGATCATGATGATCGTGTTCTTTCTCGTCTTCGCTGCTTTCTTCGCGGCGATCTACCAGGTTATCGGCGAAGTCGTCGAAGACCTGCAAAAGACGATTGACCATGGCCGCAAAGCCTCCTCTTCGCTAGATCGTTTCTACGAAGAGATCGCTGAACGCAGACAGCGGTAAACCGTAATCCAGCTGGCCCCACTTCGGGGTTGGCTTTGCCCACCCCGACATGATTCCGCTACCTAAATTATCTGCCTAAATGAGGTAGATAGAGATGTGGGACGCAATAGCCCACACGTCTTCTTCAGTGAAGACACAAATCCCAGCAATCGAGCTGGGCGGTAAGCCAACATACCGGGGATCTTGACGGACGTATCTGGGGCGTCAACTCAGACTGGCGATGCAGAACATCGATAGGGTAACCCGCCCGAGATAAATGGGGTTCGGATGAAACTTCCGCAACGTTCTTTTAGCTGGCGAGCTTTGTACGTGTTCTTTCGGAGCCCCGCAGATTCGTGATTGGTCTGCGGGGCTCTTTCAATCACAACCTCAATCACCTGGAGAAAAGATCATGCAAATGTCACTTAACGAATACGGGGACTACGTTTGGAAGGACAACGTAGGGGGCGTGGCTGCGCTCCGGATGACGGAAAAGGTGAACACGCGTGTCGGCGACTTGCTGACAGGTACGCAGTTCATTCTAAATTGCGACGGCATAAGGATTGTAGGACGCACGTGCCTAGATCCACTACGCCGCAGGGCGATGGAGTGGACGTCGGTCGGAGACTGGCGAGAAGGTGACGTCGAAAGTTTTACGCCAGTTGAACTGCCGCCAAGGCAGTGGCGACGCCGACCAGTCAGACGGTCTGCCGCGACAGCGGTGGTTACACAACCTAGCCCGTGGTGGAAGTTCTGGGCTTAAGCCTTCGCCTAGCTGGGCGTTAAACGTAGCAGTCTTCGTAGATGCGGGTTCAATTCCTGCCGATCCTTTGCGAAAGAAAGACACACGTGGTGCTTTTCTTGTTTCTATCCCGCCTAGCTTTTGAGGTGATACTGTGAATTTTTGGATATGGGTACTGACGTTATGTGTAATCGCCATGGTGGCGGCCAACACGACACCAGTCGGCACCGTTAGTGTCGACAACATTTCGTTGCGAGATGACGCAACGACGGTGCAGATGCTCGCGTTGCGAGCGTCGCTGATAGTCCTCGATCAGCGGATCGACGACTACGGTGTGTTCAAGGTCGCTACCATCGGCGGTAGCGACGATCCGCTGGTGATGGTAGGCATGCCCTTTACGGGCAAGTACTACCGCCACGGGTACTAAAGTTTCGCCAAGCTGGGCGTTAAACGTAGCTAAGCAGGTGCGTATACCTGTGTAATTTCCGGGGGAGGTTCCCGGAAGCCTAGCGAGCTGTCACCGCCATTTCTTTAGTGTTTCTCACTCGCCTTTAGGGAATGCCCAAATGGTTAAGTATCTCTCGATCACCGCCGCGTTGTTCGTCGGCATGCTCCTGTCGTGCTTCGTAGGCTGCGACAAGGAGTTCATCGCCCCTGTTGAAACGCCGCCGGCGGCGGCAACAAACTCGGAGGTGTCGGTCCCGATGGCCGACGTCCGTACGTTCATGCAAATCCCCGAGTACCAAGAAGGTACTTCGAACGAGTTCGAACGCGGGTTCGGTCCGGACGAACTCTGCACGAAGGGGTTTGTTGATAATTTTCAGGCAACGTCTAAGCAACGTTTGTCCGCGGAATCGCGGAAGATCGTCGCGGACGAGATAACCCCGCGGCTCAAGCAAATTGCTTGGGAAGCGTACGAGGTTACCGGTAACGTCGGTAGTCCCGCGTGGCTTAAGGAATTCATCGCCCGAACCGCGGTGTTCGGCGACGAGATTCAGAAGCGGTTGATAAACGGTGGAGACTTCCGTCCGCAGACGTCATCCGACTACTTGTCGGTCTGAAAACTTCCCAGCTATGGGTTAAATAGCCGCCATGTTCCGGGGCGTCATCCGGTGCTGTTCAGAGCGCACACAGTGCTCTTCTCTAGCCTCTCCGCTCGGAGGCAACGCGGCGGTAACCTTTCGTTACCGCCACGGTCAATCACAGCTGCCACGTCGCACAACGTGGGGCAGAGCCGGCAAGACCTTTAAGGAGGTGTGCCTTGGTTAATTTCATTCGTTTGATGGTGGTGTGTTTCGTGGGCGTCGTCCTGTTTATCGCAGGAGGTGCTGTCGGGCGAGTTTCACCGCCGCCGCAGAACGACAGCGGCATGTCGCTGTCCCCGTCTGAGGACGGCAAGACGGTGGGCGTCCACGGCACACTGACCGCCGCCAACGGCGACGGCGACGATGCCGACAGTGCCTTCTCGCATGTCACCAGTGTGGTGGTGTTCGGAATCACCGACGGTTACGAGCTAAGAAAGCGATACCTTAACGGTGGCAGCCCGGCGATGCTGGTCCACGATGGTAGCTTGCTGCTAGTCGCCGCGACGTATAACGCGGACGGTAATGATACCGGTGCAAACCTTCGCCGGGTCGTTAACCAGGGAGGGACATGGAAACTG
>Ga0209702_10001630_pt1 | contig 42221 bp, 47 predicted proteins | sample FRY01_FD_187210 | JGI IMG/M metagenome (GOLD analysis project Ga0209702, IMG submission 187210) | Freshwater microbial communities from Lake Fryxell liftoff mats and glacier meltwater in Antarctica - FRY-01 (SPAdes) (version 2) | ecosystem: Environmental > Aquatic > Freshwater > Ice > Glacier...
GGGGGGGGGGGGGGGGGTTGTACCTCACCATCAGATATGGTATATCTTGTTAATAGTCTTGGGGATCAATTGGTCAAAGCTACTTTCAGTGGTGTTATAAATCTTACTGCAAAGATGGATAATCATGGACATAATAATGTACTTCTAACGCGTTCTCTTCATGACCGTATTTGTGCACTTGAGGCAATACTTTATAGAATAGAGGATCGTATAATTTATACACCTGGAAGTCAATCTGTTGCCGATGTTTTTGAAGCACTTCCAACTCCTGTTTTTCCAATATAAATAAATGGCTGCTACCCCAACCTTTATTACTCAGTTAAGCCAAATAGTCACATTTCCCTTTCAGCAGTTATATATTAGGCTAGCTGGACGAGGCGCAGGTGATGACCTTGAAATCCCAGGCGCTCCATTTATTCATCCTTTTCCGGAAAGTATTTGGCGCGAGATAGCTACAAGAATTGGGAGGGGAAATTATACCTTTCCGGTCCATGTGCATGGGACACCTAGTACTAACTTACCTAGCCTTGACCAGGAAGTCTTCGTGCGCTTAAATACTCTGGCATCCGAAGGGCTTCGTCTGGATTTCATGACCGCTCTTAGGGAGAGAACGTTAAGTCCGGAAGTATTTCGAACCCTTTTATTGAATGTGGACGAAACAACTAGGGTGTCAGTTATGGAAGCTACTAATATTATTGTAGGACCTTATGTTTCTTCTGAAAGTGTAATTCATGTTTCTCAAGTTGCAATGTTACTAGCGCTTCCCAATTTAACTGCGTTTTTCCATATTATGGGAGTTTTCGATACCGGTACTATTGTTATTCAGATACGTGAACTTTTTTCAGGCAGGCGTTTCTCAGATTTATCTCAACAGGATTTGCTTGAGCTATATCAAAGTTTTTCTCAAAATATTACTAGAGTTAATGACGTTGCACATGTTGCTGCTGATGCAGATACAGAAGTGTTCCGGGCTCCTGAAAACGAAGCAAGACTTAATAATCATAATCATGTGGCTAATCGGAGATTTATCGTTTATAATTTAGCCCTAGTTGGCGTTTTTGGGGTTACATATTGGTTTGATCCAGCAACTGCCACTATGCTCTTTAAAAATATGCTGGGTATACCCACTATAGAGAGACTGTTTAGACTTTTTTTTGCTTAAGTTCCTAGAATCGAATAGCATCCCTTAGAGAATTGGCACTACAGATTAGTGCTTTTCTAATACGGATTACATCGTAAATATTACAAACGGTAAGGTCTACTATCTCGATGCTTTCAGTGGTTGGAATGCTGTTGCTTCATACGGTTCTTACTTATCTGTACTTTCTGCTGTATTTTTCTTTTATGTGGTTTATATCACTTTAACAGAAAGTGGAAAAGAAGATACTTATAAATTTAGAACCATCTAATATTCTTAATTTTAAGGATAATTTTTAAAGTTCCTTTTTTTTTTATACATTTTAAAGATTTTTTAAAAATAAAATATGGCAAAATTAGAATTTATTCTTCCAAAAAAAATTAATAGTCAAGAGCCTCCTTCAATTAGTAAGGATACTGGTAGAGTAATTAGTATTAGTGATGGTGTAGTGCGAGCCGAAGGACTTTTTGATGTTCAAGTAGGTGAGTTAGTTATTTTCGAAAGTGGTCTACGTGGTCAAGTTTTGAATTTAGAGCGTGACAATGTTGGAGTTGTACTTTTCGGAGATGACCGTTTTGTAAAGGAAAACGATTTCGTTTTCCGAGGTTATGAAATCGTAAGTATACCTGTAGGTACTGAAGTTTTAGGCCGTGTATTAAGTCCTTTAGGTGATCCTTTAGATAAAGGACCTAAACTGAAGACTCAAAAATCTCAGATTGAAGTTAAAGCTCCTGGGATTATTGCTAGACAATCAGTTAATGAGCCTGTAACTACTGGTATTAAAGTAATTGATGCTTTAGTGCCATTAGGTCGTGGTCAACGAGAATTAATTATCGGTGATCGACAAACTGGTAAAACTTCGATTGCAATTGATACTATTTTAAATCAACGAAAAGCTACTAAAGGAGAAATCCGATGTATTTACGTTGGTATTGGTATCAAACGATCTACTCTTTCTCAATTGGTTAATACCGTTTTTAATAAAAAAAAAAACTGGTATACTTGTATTGTAGCAGCGACTGCTTCTGATGCAGCTCCTTTACAGTTTTTAGCTCCTTATGCAGGTGCTACTGTAGGAGAGTTTATTCGAGATGCTCTAAAAATTGAAAATCATGCTGTAATTTTTTACGATGATCTTTCAAAACATGCTGTAGCTTACCGACAAATGTCTCTTCTATTGAGACGTCCTCCAGGTCGAGAAGCTTACCCAGGTGATGTTTTCTATTTGCACTCGCGACTTTTGGAGCGTGCTGCTAAAATGAATAAATCATTAGGTGGTGGTTCTTTAACAGCTCTTCCTGTTATTGAAACTCAAGCTGGTGATGTTTCTGCTTATATTCCAACTAATGTAATTTCTATTACTGATGGTCAGATTTTCTTAGATACCCGTCTTTTTAACGAAGGTTATAGACCGGCGATTAATGTGGGTCTTTCTGTAAGTCGTGTAGGGTCAGCTGCTCAATTGAAAGCAATGAAACAAATTGCTGGTAGTTTGAAACTTGAGCTTGCTATTTACCGTGAAGTTGAGTTATTCGCAAAATTTGGTTCTGATTTGGATGAAGGTACTTTAAAACAGTTACACCATGGATCTCGACTGGTTGCATTATTAAATCAGCCAAGATTCGATCCAATTCCAATTTTAACTCAAATTTTTGTGGTATTCGCAGGGGTGCGTTCATATATTGACGCTGTTCCAGTAAAATCTGTCCCACTTTATGAAAAATTTTTAACTTCTAAAGCGGAAATGGATCCTAGATTAAAATATATCTTCAAGATTATTGCAAAAGACAATCATACTTTGAATAAACTAGCGGAAGGTTATTTTAGTCACCTTGCTGAAGAATATACTTATATCTTCTTGAATTACCCAACATTCTTGAGAAATATTCAGTATCTATCAACTCTATAATTTAATTAATTTATTTAAATTTTTTTTTGGACCTATAACTCAGTTGGTTAGAGTGTACGCCTGATAAGCGTAAAGTCGGTAGTTCAAATCTACTTAGGTCCATTTTGAATTTAATTTTGTCTTTTTATAAATTAAATTCTTTTTAATTTTAAATCACTACGAATGAATTTTTCTATCCTGTTTGCTAATGATATAAAAATCTTTTTTCCTGAAATATTCCTTAGTCTAGCTATTTTGATAGTTCTTATTTATGGAGTTTTATTGGCAACTTCTTTGACTTATAATTATCCCTTAATCAGCAGAAATATTTATAGTTTAGTTTTGTTTATACTTCTTTTAACAAGTCTTTTAATTATGAATAATCCCGTAGATTATGCTTTAATTTTCCAAAAAACTTTTATTCATGATGATCTAACACGAATTGCAAAACTTTTTGTTTTGGGTTCCTCTTTTGCTTGTTTAATATTGTCTCAATCTTATATAGAAAATTCACAAATCAATAATTATGAATATTTTTTGTTGATTTTATTTTCCATTTTTGGTTTAAATTTATTAATCAGTTCTTATGATTTAATTTCAGCTTATCTAGCAATAGAATTACAGGCTTTATCCTTTTATGTTCTAGCCTCTTTTCAAAGACGATCAGTTTTTTCTACAGAAGCTGGCCTAAAATATTTTATTTTAGGAGCTTTTTCTTCAGGTTTGCTTCTTTATGCTTTTTCATTAATTTATGGTGTGACTGGTACAACAAATTTAATAAATATCAAAAATTTTTGTTTAGATCCCTACTTTGAAGGAGCTACTATTATTCAGATTGCTTTAATATTTTTAACAGCAGGTTTTTTATTTAAAATTTCAGCTTTCCCTTTTCATATGTGGTCGCCGGATGTTTATGAAGGTTCTCCTACCTCAACAACTATTTTTTTTGCTATCGTACCTAAAATTGCAATAGTTAGTTTTTTTGTTCGGCTTTATTCCTTTAGTTTTTCAAGCTTTGCGGGAGTATGGGAAAAAGTTTTACTATTTTCTGCATTAGGTTCGATTATTTATGCAGCTTTTGTTGCAATAAAACAAAATAGTTTGAAACGTCTGCTTGCATATAGTGGTATTGGACACGTTGGCTTTATTTTATTGCCTTTTACTACCAATACATTAGATGGTTTACAAGCTATGTTTTTTTATTTGTTGGTGTACATGATTACCTCACTTCCTACATGGGCTTTGGTTTTAACTTGTATGAAAGGGAAAAAAAATTCTCAAAATAGCATAAGTATTTTGGCAGGATTGCCAACATCTTCTCCTTTATTAGCCATTTTAGCTGCGCTTGCCTTCTTTTCTTTAGCAGGCATACCCCCTCTTGTAGGATTTTATGCTAAAGTTTTCGTCTTCTTTTCTGCTATTAAGTCGTCACTTTATTTGGTTGCTTTTATCGTGTTAGCTATTAGTGTGGTTTCTACTTACTATTATATTAGTGTTGTAAAAACTATTTATTTCGAAAAAAACAAAAATTGGATTTTTTATGATACAATATCTAAAGAAAAATCTATTGTATTAGCTATTTCTTTGGTGCTTCTATTTTTCCTTTTTATTAATCCTAATTTATTGTTACTTTTATCCCAACAAATGGCACTTTCAGTATTTTAGTTGTTTCTTTACTGCGCCCTATTAAAATTAAAAAAAAATAAAGTTTAAAACTTAAAAATTTGAATTTAATGTACGACATAATGTTGACAAGTCCGTTAGACCAATTTAGAATCCTTCCTATTTTTCAATTTCATTTAGGATTTTTGGATTTATCTTTTACCAATTCTGCCTTGACTCTTATTTTAGCTCAAGGTAGTTTTTTATTTATTGCTTATTTAATTATTTCTCCTGATCTCTATTTGACAAAGGCGGCCGGTATTTTTCTAGTACCAAATAACCGATGGTTTTTGTTAATTGAAAATCTTTACATAGTGATATCGTCACTACTTTTTGATAATGTAGGAATTAAAGGGGAAGTTTATTTCCCATTTCTCTTTGTTGTATTTGTATTCGTTTTACAATCAAACTTAATCGGTTTAATTCCTTATAGCTTCACCGCTACTAGTCATATTATTGTAACTTTCGCCTTGGCTCTTATAGTATTCATCGGAGTTAATATTGTTGGTATAAATCTTCATAGAGTTCACTTTTTGAATTTATTTTTACCTTCAGGTACAGCTTTACCGTTAGCTTTTTTGCTAGTTCCACTTGAGATTGTTTCGTTTTTATCGAAGCCTATTAGTTTGTCTGTTCGACTTTTTGCTAATATGATGGCTGGTCATACACTTTTGAAAGTTATTGCAGGCTTTGCTTGGAGTATGATGAAAGGAGGGGGTTTATTATTTGTAGCTCATGTATTGCCTCTTGCTGTATTATTTATATTGGTCGGTTTAGAGCTTGGAGTTGCTATTATTCAAGCTTATGTATTTACAGTTCTTACTTGTATTTACTTAAACGATTCAATAAATCTTCACTAGTATTTTCGAAGATTGAATTGAACATAAGATTTTTAGCAATATAATCAACATCGACAAATGCTTATCTTAACAGTTTTGAAGATTTTATCTGTTGTAGTAGTTGTTTTGATAGGTGTAGCTTACTTTACATTGGCAGAGCGAAAAATAATGGGAACCATACAGAGGCGTAAAGGTCCCAACGTTGTCGGTTTCCAGGGCCTTTTACAACCTTTAGCTGATGGGTTAAAACTTTTTGTTAAAGAAAGTATTTTACCAAGTAACGCAAATAAAGCTCTATTCATTTTGGCTCCAATGTTAACTTTTGGTTTAAGTTTAATAGGATGGGCTGTAATACCTTTCGGAGAATCACTGGTGCTAGCTGATATAAATGTTGGAATTCTTTATTTGTTGGCTGTATCCGCTTTAGGGGTTTATGGTATTATTTTGTCTGGTTGGTCAAGTAATTCCAAATATGCGTTTTTGGGTGCTTTACGTTCAGCAGCTCAAATGGTGTCTTATGAAGTTTCCATTGGATTCATTTTAATTACCGTCGTTCTTTGTTCAGGCTCTTTTAATTTGTCTTCAATTGTTATAGCTCAAGAAAAGGTATGGTTTTGTGTTCCGCATTTGCCTATGTTTGTTCTTTTCTTTATATCCGCTTTAGCTGAAACAAACCGTCACCCTTTTGATCTTCCTGAAGCAGAAGCTGAGTTGGTATCTGGATACAATGTAGAATATTCTGCTATGGGATTTGCTTTATTTTTTTTAGGCGAATATGCCAATATGTTATTAATGAGTGCTTTAACTGCTATTCTTTTTTTAGGTGGTTGGTTACCTCTTTTTAACATTTTTCCTTTTACAATTATCCCAGGTTCGGTATGGTTTGGCTTAAAAATAGGGGTTTTCGTAGTATTATTTATTGTAATGCGAGCTTGCCTGCCACGTTTTCGTTATGATCAACTAATGAGTTTAGGATGGAAAGTTTTTCTTCCTTTTTCTTTAGGTTGGTTGATTTTAACAGCGAGTATTTTGATGAGTTTCAATTGGCTGCCTAACTAAATTAACTAAAGACTATAGAAATTTTTAATTAATAATTTTGTTATTCTATACTTGGAGTATAGCCAAGTGGCAAGGCATCCGTTTTTGGTACGGATATTCAAAGGTTCGAATCCTTTTACTCCAAAAATATTGACGGCGAGTATAACTCAGTTGGTTAGAGTGCCAAATTGTGGCTTTGGAAGTTGCGGGTTCGAATCCCGTTATTCGCCCTTTTCATATTCTTTAGATAAAAATAAAGAAAACAAAAAAATTTCAAATGATGTAAGAAAAAGAAAACCTACAATAATTTGACTAAAAATATCTGGTGGTGTTACTATAGTCGCAAAAACAAAAAAAGCAAGATAGAAAATTTTTCGATGTTTAATGATAAAATTTAAAGTTATTTTGTACAAAAATAAAATAAAAACTAAAAAAATATGTAGGACTATATTTAATAACAAAAACGTTTCAATAAAAAAATTTAAATAATCTGCTATTCTTGTTTCTAAGTGGATACTTATTAAACTTTCTTCGGCATTTAATTGGAAACTATTAAAAAATTTCCAACAATAAGGTAAAAAAATTTCGTATGTAAAATAAGTTGTTAATATGTACAAAAATATTGATACAAAAAAAAGATTACGTATGATTAAATATTCGTATTTATATAAAGCTGGTATTAAAAATAAAAATAATTGAATAAGAAATATTGGATATATAAAATAAAAACCTAAAAAGAAACTTAGTTTTAGAAAAACAAAAAAAATTTCAGTTAAATTTGTAGAAATAAAGTAAGGAAAAATGTTTTGTTGGTGTTGCCCTAACAAATAAACAATCTCTTCTTTATACGTGTATACAACAAGGAAATTTAATAACCAAGTTAAAAAAAGAACAAAAAATCTATTATAGATTTCTAAAAAGTAAGTTGTTACTTTCATCATAAGTGCTAATAAAAAATAAAATTAAAAAATAAAATATGATACAATACAAGGAATCCGAATTACTTCTACGTTTCCAAACACATAACAAAGAAAATTCTAAACGCTTTATAAAAACATTAAACTCATTAGCAAAATCTAAGAATTTACAGCTTTCTTCTATAAGCCTGCCTATTGAAAGAAAAAAATTCACCGTTTTAAAGTCCCCTCATGTCAATAAAAAGGCTAAAGAACAATATGAAATTCGTTTTTATAATGGTTTAATTGTTATCAAAGGCAATTTTTTAGAAAAAGAATTGATGCAAAGTATTCATGCATTTATGTCATCTGATCTTCTTGTTAAAATTTCTTTTCGTTCTAATCTATGTTCAAATTAAAAGAACTTTATCAATATAAGCGAGAATTAAAAAAAAATAATAATACTTTTCAAACAAAACTCTTGGCTGGACCTTCCTATACAGCTAATACTAAATGTGCTGTTTTGTCTAAAAGTTGTCAAGCTATTTTGTATGTAAAATCATCAAAAAATAATACAATTGTAAGTTTGACTAACTTAAAAGGAAAAGTTCAGTTTGTTCAATCGTGTGGTAGTATGGGTTTTCAAGGTAAAAAAAAACGTTCTACCAAATTTGCGGTTGAATCTACCTTGTATTCTATAGTTGAAAAGGCTAAAGAACAAGGTCATAAAAAAGTTTTTGTACATTTAAACGGGTTTGCTAGGGCACGTTTTGCTGTTTTAAGTTGTTTAAATAAAAATGATTTAAAAATTGAAGGAATTCGTGATCTTACACCTAATCCTCATAATGGGTGCCGACCCAAGAAAGTTCGGCGAATATAAACGTAGGTTTAAAATTTCATTATCCCTTTTTTACTTTGTTATGTCAAAAAAAGGATAATAACCTTTGTAATAATTAAAATTAATGTATGCTATAAAATATATAAATTAATTTTGTTAAACTTAAATTTATACGCTTCAAATATAGTTAAAACGTTTTAAAATATTACTTTAAGTTATAATAATTATCTTTCGCTATATTCTCATTGTATTTAAAAATTTTTTATTAAGCTAAAAATACTAAATTTTCTCAATAGGCAGGCTATTAAAGGGGATAAATTTTTTTAATCCTTTTATAAGAATTTTACTCTTTTTGTTGTCATATTCGCATTCTTTTTTACTAAAAAAATAAAATTAAAAATATAAAAAATGTTTAAACTTTTTACATCTACTAATCTCTTTTCTAGAATTTTAATTAGTCTTTCAATTGCATTAATCTATAATTTTGTTATTAGTATTGATTCAATTCTAAGCTTTTTAATTTTTTTCCCTCTTTTTGGTAGCTTTATTATCGCTTGGTTACCATCGGAGCAAAAAACCTTAATTAAAAGTATTGCTTTATTAACCTCAGGGGTAGTGTTTCTTTTTTCACTATCTTTATGGATTAATTTTAATAAATCTTTATCAAAATTTCAATTTACAGAAACTATTAATTATTGGTTTCCTTGGGATTCAAGTTCTTCTACTTATATTTTGTTAGGTGTAGACGGAATTTCTCTTTTCTTTATTCTATTGACCACTCTACTTATTTTTGTATGTTTATTGTCTAGTTGGGACAATATACATACTCATTTAAAAGAATATCTTTTAGCTTTTCTTGTCCTGGAGTCATTATTGTTAGGAGTATTTATGATTTTGGATTTATTAATGTTTTATATTCTTTTTGAAGCAACTCTTATTCCAATGTTCATTATGATTTTAACTTGGGGTTCCCGAGAGCGTAAAATTAGAGCAGCTACTATGCTATTTCTCTATACTTTGTTCGGCTCTGTCTTTATGTTGGCAGGTATATTGTATATTTATTGGGTTGTAGGTAGTACTGATTATCAGATTATTGTGGCTTCTGCTCAATTTACTTCTTTTGAGCAACGCCTTTTATGGTTATCTTTTTTTTTATCTTTTGCAACAAAAGTTCCAATGCTTCCTGTTCATATTTGGTTGCCAGAAGCCCATGTGGAAGCACCCACTGCTGGCTCAGTTGTATTGGCAGGTATTTTATTGAAATTGGGAAGTTATGGATTTTTGAGATTCTCACTACCATTATTTCCAGAGGCCAACTTTTATTTTACACCATTAGTTTATACAATTGCAGTTCTGGGTGTTATTTACACTTCATTAACAGCGATCCGTCAGACTGATTTTAAACGTATTATTGCTTACACTTCTGTAGCTCATATGAATATTGTTATGATTGGAGTTTATAGTTTTAATGTAATAGGTTTAGGAGGTTCTATATTACAAAGCATAAGTCATGGTTTCGTTTCTAGTGCTTTGTTTCTTATTATTGGTGTCGTTTATGATCGTTTTCACACACGATTAATCAAATATTATAGTGGATTAGTCCATATTATGCCTTTGTATGCTCTAATATTTTTGTTTTTTACTATGGCTAATATTGCTTTACCAGGAACTAGTAGTTTTGTTGGTGAATTCCTTATTCTTGCAGGTAGTTTTAAAGAAAATACAAGTGTAACTTTCTTAGGGGCTACCGGAATGATTTTAGGTGGAGCTTACTCTTTATGGTTATATAATCGGGTAATTTATGGTAACTTAAAAAAAGATGAAGGTCATTTACATTTAAAATATTCTTACGACATAAATAGACGGGAGTTTTATATATTTTTACCCTTAATAATAGGTACTCTTTTAATGGGTATTTATCCTAAAGTTTTCTTAGATCCATTAGACGCAAGCTTATTAAATCTAGTTTTTCAACTAAAAAGTTAATTGTTTTTCAACCAAAGTGGTGAAATTGGCAGACACGCTAGGTTTAGGTTCTAGTTCTTTAAAGGAATAGGGGTTCAAGTCCCCTCTTTGGTATTTCAATGCAACATTCTATTTGGAAGATGTATTCAACCATTCATAATGGTTCGTTAGCGCGCAAAAAATCTGTTTTACACCCTAATAAAGCCATTTGTATTAATGTCCTAAAAGTAATGTACAAAGAAGGTTATATTAATGGTTTTCGCAAACTTTCAGACCAATCAGATAAAATAGAAATTTTTTTAAAATATAATAAGGGCAAGCCAGTTATTACTAAACTTTCAACTTTGTCCAAACCTAGCCGTAGACTTTATTTAAAAGTCGGCAGTTTATGGAAACTTAGTACATCATTACAAACATTGATTGTATCTACACCTCAAGGAGTCTTATCCGATAAAGAATGTCGTAAGTTACGGTTGGGTGGTGAATTGCTTTGTGTTTTACAATAAATAAAAATGTTTATATCAAAAAAACAATATTTACGTCAATCAAAAGATTTAAAACTTAATTTGCTATGTCAACAAAAACTTTTATCTGTTGAAGGTCCTCAGGGTTCAATTACCTATCCTTTATACGCTGAATTTGAGTATTCAAAAACCGAAAGAAAACTTTATATAACACAAGCTTTCAATGATGAAAGAAAAAAAGCTTTTTTTCAGATGTATCAAATTCTTCTAACTCAATCCGCTTTAGGGGTTTTGTTAGGTTATCGAAGGCAATTGAATATTGTAGGTATTGGGTATCAAGTCTCTCTCGAAGAAAAAGAAATTTCTAATTTCTTAATTTTTAGATTGGGTTTTAGCCATCAAGTAAATGTGGAAGTCCCAAATTATGTGTTAGTATCTTGTCCAAAACCTCGCGTTTTATTGTTAAAAGGTATCAATTTACAAAAATTACATAATTTTGCTGCAGTTTTACGTAGATTAAAGCTGCCTTCAGCTTATAAAGAAAAAGGTATTTATTATTTGGGTGAAACCGTTTCTTTGAAACAAGGTAAAAAAACTTAATAATTAATGAAAAATTTGCAAAAAAACTTGAATCATTTCGTTTTACAGAAGTTTATTACTTATGGGTTGCATATAGGTTCTCTAAAATCTGTATGGAACCCTAGTTTTGGACCTTTTTTAAATGGATTTCGTAATAATTTTTGTATTATCAATCCGGAGTTAACAATGCTCTATTTGAGACGCGCATTTAAAATTTTACAGAAAATCCATTTAGCAAATAAAAAAATTCTTTTTATCGGTAGTCCTGTTGGTTTAGAAAAAGAATTTTCACGTTTATGTACTAAGAATAATCATTATTTCCTTGAAAAAGGTGTGTATGGGGTTTTTAGTAATTATAAAAATAAAGTTTACCCAAAGCTTTCTACTTTACACAACATTGATAGTCAGCCTGCTATGATTTTTTTATTTGATCCCTCTCTAAATGCTATGGTGCTTGAAGAGACAAAAGCTTTAGATATTCCTATTATATCCTTTGTTAGTACAGATGATAATTATTCGCAAATAGATTATCTTATCCCAGCAAATATAAAATCTCAGAAAGGTGGTTTATTTGTCTATAATTTATTTTATCATCTTTTTAACATCAAACATCAAAAACTTTCCAATGAAAAAAGAAAGTCAATAACACTTAAAAGAAAAAGATTTTCTAATAAACAAAATAAAATTTTTTGAGTTTAGAATCCACGAAATCATATCGAACTCGATCGGAAACCTTACTCAATCCGAAGATACCATGAAAATGGGAAATACGGCAAAAGTAAAGTAGTAATGTCCATTAAACGTTATACACCTAAATATAAAAAGTTAAATCGACTTAGACAAGCTTTTTGGCGTGAAAAAGGAGCTAAAATTAAACGGTTTAAAAAACAAAAATGGGATGGTATTAAAAAATTTTATTACCCCCGAAAATATAGATTTTTCAATCAGGATAAATCAGCTTACCCAATAAATCGGGATTTTGAAGACGAAAAATCTGTACGATTGAAAAAAACTTATAAGTTTTTACTCTTAAACAAACAACGCTTGCAGCTTTATTATGGTGCAGGTAGACTTAAGTATTATCAATTAAAAAGTTTAGCACAAGAAGCACTTCGCTTGAGTAAAAAAGCTCAGGTTTCACCTGCTAAAAGTATGCTTTCTTTAGTTGAAAATAGATTACAAAATCTGCTATACCGCTTAGGTTATGTTTCCTCTTTAATGGAAGCTCGTCGTTTGATTAATGCTGGTCATATTCAAGTTTCAGATAGTATCTCAAAAAATTGTGCCTACAATTTAAAGAAATTCGATACTCTTAAATTAGATCCCGTTAAATCGCATGAAATCATGTCAAATTATCTAAAACAAAACATGCTTTTTTTTTATTTTAGACATAAAAGGTTACGAAGAAAATACCTGTATAAGAAGTCATCAAGTTTTAATAATTCTATTATTTTAAACAATTCTTATAATTTTTACGATAATCTTAAAATAAAAACAAAAGCTCTTAAGAATTAAGATTAAACAAAAAAAGAATCAAATGCAAACAAATAATTTTTTAATAAAAAAAAGTGATTTTTTTATTTATCAAAAACGGTTTTCTGATAAATTTATTTCCAATAAATTAGGAAAAAATATAAATTTCCCAATATTGAAAACTTCAAGAATCCCCCTTTTGATAGTAAATTCTAATAACTTGAATATAAAAACCTCTCTTTATATATTGTCAAAGCTTTTTAAAGAATATAAAAGATCAAGCATGAATACAACTAATAATTTTTCTTTAGAAGATTTAGATAAATTTTCTTTAAAACTACAAACTAGCGGATTTTACATTAGTATAGTTGAAAAAAATAAGAAGAAAAAATTGGAAGAAATTCGTGAAAAAATATTAAATTTTTATATTTATTGTTTGTTAAAGCAGTATAATAGAAGTAATATTTGTACTACTTCAAAAAAATTTAATAAAGAATACTCTGCTAAAGAAGGTTACAAAAACTTCTACACAAAGCTTAAAGTTTCGAAATTTAGTATAATTTCAAAAATAGCGCAACCCCCCCGAAAAAACTCTTCTCTTTCAGTTCTTCGCAAAAAGTATACAAAAATTCTGGAATCCCGATTATTTCTTTACCTTAAAACTCAGAAGAAAAAATACAAAGCCGTTGTTAAAAATCTTACCTTAAATAAATTGAAAATTAAACAACTTTTTAACCTTTTCTCAAAAACAAAACAAAAATTTGTTAAAGAGAAAAAGGAGTTTTATTTTCAATATAAAAAATTGGTTTGGAAACGAAAAAAGCGAAGAAATCGTAAAAAAACAGGTTTTTTCTATTTTCTTCGAAGACGTCGTCGAATGCTTTATAATTACTACATACCTCGGCATCTAGAAATTAATTATAAAACTTTTGATATCACCCATTTAGGTCGATTTGATTTACCAACAACTAATTCAAGAATTACTTTTTGGCTAAATTTACGGCGTTTATTGACATTTCTGTCTTTATAATTTCTATTTGTATTTTATTACACTTTAAAAAATTAAAATTATGTATTTAACATTAGTCTTTTTACCTTTATTCGGTTCAATAGCTGCTGGCTTTTTTGGCTTTTTTATTGGGTCTCAAGGTGCAGGATTCGTTGCAATTTTGTGCTTAGGCCTTACTTTTTTAATGTCATGCTTTGCTTTTTACGAAGTAGCTTTTGCAGGGTCTCCTTGTTTCCTTCAAGTAATGCCTTGGTTTGATTCGGAACTCTTTAGCTTTGCATGGGGATTCCAATTTGATAGTTTGACTGCAGTTATGTTAATTGTAGTAACTTTCATTTCATTTTTAGTTCACCTTTACTCTACTGAATATATGAGTCACGATCCGCACTTACCTAGATTTATGTCTTATTTGTCATTATTTACATTTTTCATGCTTATCTTGGTGACAGCAGACAATTTTATTCAAATGTTTGTTGGGTGGGAAGGAGTGGGTTTGTGTTCATATTTGCTAATTAACTTCTGGTTTACACGAATTCAGGCAAATAAAGCTGCGATTAAAGCTATGTTTATGAATCGTATTGGTGATTTTGGTCTTGCTTTAGGTATTTTTTGTATTTTTGTAGCTTTCGGGGCTGTAGATTATTCTACTGTTTTTGCTTTAGCACCTTATTATATTAATGATACTATCAATTTTTTAAACATCGATTTTGGTTTATTAGATTTAGTTGGTATTTTATTGTTTATTGGTGCCGTAGGTAAATCTGCTCAATTAGGGCTCCATACATGGTTACCTGATGCTATGGAAGGTCCAACTCCAGTCTCTGCTTTAATTCACGCAGCTACCATGGTAACTGCAGGTGTTTTTTTAATTGCAAGATGTTCACCTTTATTTGAATACGCTCCAGGTGCATTATCTGTTGTTACTATTGTAGGAGCTATGACAGCTTTTTTTGCGGCTAGTACAGGGTTATTACAAAATGATATGAAAAAAGTGATTGCATATTCTACATGTAGTCAATTAGGTTACATGATTTTTGCATGTGGACTTTCAAATTATCATGTAGGAGTTTTCCATCTTGCAAATCACGCTTTTTTTAAAGCTTTATTATTTTTAGGTGCAGGATGTGTGATTCACGCTGTAGGTGATGAACAAGATATGCGAAAAATGGGTGGACTTTCAAAAATTATGCCATTCACATATGGGATGATGCTTATAGGTTCTTTTTCTTTAATGGGATTTCCTTTTTTAACAGGATTCTATTCAAAAGACGTAATTTTAGAAGTAGCTTATGGTAAATATTCTACTCCAGGTCATTTTGCTTATGTCTTGGGAAGTTTAGCTGCTTTTTTAACCGCTTTTTATTCGGTTCGCCTTCTTTATTTGACTTTTCTTTCAAGGCCTAATGGTTATCGAGTTTTAATTTTAAATGCGCACGAAGCCCCTTGGAGAATGGCACTGCCCCTTTTTATCTTAGTTATTCCTAGTATTTTTATAGGTTATTTAACTAAGGATATGATTATTGGGTTAGGTACAAATTTTTGGCAAGGAGCTATTTATATTCAACCTAAAAATTTTAATATTATAGATGCTGAGCACATACCACAACCTGCGAAACTCTTACCCGTTTGTTTGTCCATTTTAGGTGCGCTAACATCTTATTTGTTATATTCCTACGGTTCCCAAAGTCTTTTTATGATTAAAACTTCTCCTTTAGGTTTAAAGTTTTACACATTTTTAAATCGTAAATGGTTTTTTGACAAAGTTTATAATGAGATTATTGGTCAATTTTTTTTATCAGCGGCTTATCATTTAACTTATAAGCAGGTTGATCGCGGATTAATTGAGTCTTTAGGGCCTTTTGGATTAACACGTTTAGTTTCAAAAATAGCTTTAAGTTTAAAGGTTCTTCAAACTGGTTTTTTTTACCATTACACTTTAGCTATGGTTTTAAGTTTAATTTCTTTCTTGGCTTATTTTAGATTGGAAAGTTCAACTTTCATTTTATTATCGGATGCAAGATTATGGTTTTTGTTTATAGTTGCTTTATTCTTTATCAATACAAACTTTAAATCTCCCAAAATTTAATATTAAAAAATAAAATATGATAAAATTTTTTTTAAAATTATGCTCTACCATTTGTTTTATCTATCTATGGTATCAAGGTTTTGTTCTTTTCTTAAAATTTGCTTGGACCTCAAAATATATTATTGTTGATGACCCTGTTTTGTGGGCTGTATTTTTTTTAGCTTTGTATGTCCTTGAACATCCTAAACACAAATAAATGATTCAAACTGAAACATTACTCCGTGTAACCGATAATTCTGGGGCAAAAAAAGTCAAGTGTATAAAAGTTTTGGGTGGATTCCGCAGAAAATTTGCAAATCTTGGTGATCTTATAGTCGTTTCTATACGAAGAGTTAAACAACACAAGAAAAAAAAAATTAAGGTAAAAGAAGGTGAGGTTGTTCATGCGCTTGTTGTTCGAACTAAAGCTAAACTTGCCCGGCAAAATTCAACACAATTGCAATGTCAAGAAAATTCAGTTGTTTTGATGACAAATAAAAATAAACCTTTCGCAACAAGAGTTTTAGGTCCTGTACCTCGAGCACTGCGTCATTCCAAATTTATGAAAGTAGCGTCTTTGTCTGCAGGTTTTATTTAATTTCTTATGTATACTTTTAAATATTACTACGAATATGTATTAAAACAAGATTTCTTAACAAAATTTACTTACCAGCATTCTTTAGAAATACCATTCTTGAACAAGATTGTTCTTAACTTTGGAGCTTCGCAATCGACATTCAAAAATTTATTGCCTTCTTTGGCAGCAACTCTTTTGTTATCTTCTCAGAGACCTTGCATCATAATTTCTAAGAAAACCACATTAACTTTGAAAGTTAAAGCAGGAGTTGCTGTTGGGTGTAAAATAGATTTAAGAGGTGCAAATAAATTTTTATTTTTTGAAAAACTTATTTTTTGTATTTTGCCTCGTATAAAAAATTTTCGGTATATTGTTACAGAAAACAATGTTTTTTTTAAATTAGACAATTTGTTCCTTTTTAAAGAAATAGAGAAAAAATACGATTATTTTCAAGATTTACCCAAATTAAATGTAAATTTAAATTTCAAAGCACAAAATCCCCAAGAAGTTTTGGCTTTTTTGTCTGCTTGTAAATTCCCACCCCTTTCTTAAACAAGTATGATTAGTTATGGTCAATTATTTATTCTTTTTTTTCTTGTACTTTTGTTATTTGGTGACATTCGGAAAATCTTTAATAAGTTTATTCTTTTTTTTGTAAATTTGAAAAGTATTTACAAAAAATCTAATAAAACCGAAGATGAAGACAAAAAAAACAAGTAATATTGTCAGTCTAGTAGGAAAGTATGTCAAAATTTAATAATGTTTTAGTGCAGATAAACTAAAACAAAGTATTAAAATATAAACGTTTTTGACATTTCTTATAAACTAATTCTAACTCGTATATTTTAATTTTAACTTTTAAAAAATTGCTATGTGTTGGCGTTGGAATAAACATCTTTTAACAGGTATTTTAGATAGTCATATAATTGACTATCCTACTCCTAAAAATTTAAACTACATGTGGAGCTTTGGTTCAACTGCTGGAATTTGCTTAGGTATTCAAATGTTAACCGGTATTTTCCTTGCAATGCACTATTGCCCTAAAATGGAATATGCATTCTATAGTATTGAACATATTATGAGAAATGTAAAATACGGATGGCTTATACGATATATTCATGCAAATGGAGCTTCTATGTTCTTTATTGTGGTGTATAGCCATATTTTTCGAGGATTGTATTACGGATCTTATATGTACCCGAGACATTATCTATGGATGTCAGGAGTTGTTATTTTTATTTTAATGATGGCAACTGCTTTTATGGGTTATGTTTTACCTTGGGGTCAAATGAGTTTCTGGGGAGCTACTGTAATTACAAATTTATTCTCTACTATACCCTTTGTTGGACGTGATATTGTAGAATGGTTGTGGGGTGGTTTCTCTGTAAATAATCCTACTTTAAACCGATTTTTTAGTCTACATTACACATTACCTTTTGTCATTGCAGGAGCCGCTATTGTACATTTGGCGCTTCTTCACGATGTAGGGTCTAATAATCCGCTAGGAGTTGAGTATTATGGGGACAAGATTTCTTTTTATCCGTATTTTTATGTAAAGGATTTATTTAGTCTTTTCATTTTATTAATCGTTTTTTCAGTGTTCCTATATTTCTTCCCAAATGAACTAAATCATGCTGACAATTATGTTCCTGCAGATCCTTTGACTACTCCGGCTCATATTGTTCCAGAATGGTATTTTTTACCTTTTTACGCGATACTTCGTTCTGTACCTCATAAATTAGGTGGTGTTTTAGCAATGGGTGGAGCTATTGTACTACTTTTGATCTTGCCGTATTTAAATACTTCTAGAGTAAGAAGTACTTATTTTAGACCATTGTATGCTCAGGCATTTTGGTTTTTATTCTTCGATTTCCTTTTCTTAGGTTGGATCGGTCAAAAAGAGGTAGCAGAACCTTATACTTATTTGGGTATTATTGCAACTTTGTATTACTTCTTTTTCTTTCTTGTTTTAGTTCCAGTATTGGGAATATTAGAAGAAAAACTAATCCGCTACGACGTTGAAAAAATTTAAATCCTTTCTAGAAAATCTATTATTTTTAAAAATCTTTATTACGAACATGTATGAGTTAGTAAAAAAAAATACTCAAAAACATCCTTTTCATTTAGTAGACCCTAGTCCATGGCCTTTAGTTGCAGCTTTTGCAGCTTTTACCGTGACAAGTGGAGGGGTTTTATATATGCATAATTACAGTGGAGGAGGTTCTCTTCTTTTAACAGGCTTTCTTTTTCTACTTTTTGTAATGTTTACATGGTGGCGAGATATTGTACGAGAAGGAACCTTTGAGGGACAACATACTAAAGCTGTTCAAAGCGGGCTTCGAATGGGTATGATTCTTTTCATTGTTTCCGAAGTGATGTTCTTCCTTGCTTTCTTTTGGGCTTTTTTTCATTCAAGTTTGGCACCTGTGCCAGAAATTGGTGGAGTATGGCCTCCAAAAGCAATTGAGGTAATGTCACCGTGGGGAATTCCTTTCTTGAATACAATTATTTTATTAACATCTGGTGCTACAGTAACTTGGGCACATGAGGCTATTATTCATAATCGACGAGAAGATGCAATAAGCTCGTTAATTTACACTATTTTGTATGCAATTTACTTTACAAGTTTTCAAGTTTATGAGTACTATCACGCTGGATTTGCTATGTCTGATGGTATCTACGGCTCTGTCTTTTATATGGCTACCGGTTTTCACGGTTTTCACGTTTTTGTAGGAACCTGTTTCCTAATTGTATGTGCTATTCGACTTTATAACTACCATTTTACAGTAGAACATCATTTTGGTTTTGAGGCTGCCGCTTGGTATTGGCACTTCGTAGATGTTGTTTGGTTATTTTTGTTCGTTAGTATCTACTGGTGGGGTGGTTCATAAACAATTTTTTAAAAAATTTATAAAAAATAAAATTAATGCCGTCTTTATTCTATGAAGAATATTTCCCTATATGGGTAGCTTTGTTTGTTAGTATTTTTTTAAGTATTATTATTTTTGCTTTATCTTATATTTTGGCCATCCAAAATCCAGATACTGAAAAACTTTCTTCTTACGAATGTGGATTTGATCCGTATGAAGACGCTAGAAATACTTTTGATGTTCGCTTTTATTTAGTAGCTATCTTATTTATTATTTTTGATCTAGAAGCTGTATTCTTTTTTCCGTGGGCAGTTTCTTTAAGCCATTTAACCTCGTGGGGCTTTTGGACTATGGTTGATTTCATCATTGAACTTGCTTTGGGCTTTCTTTATGCCTGGAAAATTGGAGCATTAGAATGGGAATAAAAATTTAAACAAACAATTTATTAATGCTTGGAGTTTTATATATTAAAACATTAAAAAAACTTATTCCTTTGGAAAACGCTAAAATTTTTAAAGATGAATTAATAATAACAGTTCATCCTAAAAATTTATATGGTATTATAAAATTTTTGAAATATAATACATTATGCCAATTTAACTGTTTAACAGCAATATCAGGAACTGATTATCCTGAAAGAGAAAATCGATTTGAAGTTGCTTATGAATTGTTAAGTATCCACCATAATCGAAGAATTCGTGTTAAAACTTTCGTAAATGAAGTAACCCCTTTAGTATCTCTTATTTCACTATATCCTGCAGCTAATTGGTGGGAACGTGAAATTTGGGATTTATTTGGAGTTTTTTTCCAAAATCACCCTGATTTGAGAAGAATACTTACCGATTATGGTTTTCAAGGTCACCCTTTACGTAAGGATTTTCCTTTAAGTGGGTACGTTGAAGTTAGTTACGACGAAAAACTAAAACGTGTTATTTCCCAACCTTTAGAATTAACACAAGAATTTAGATCTTTTGATTTTCGAAGTCCGTGGTCAACTTCTTCTGCTTCACAAAAATTATAAACTTTTTACAATTCACAAAAAATAAAATTTTAATATTATGGAGAATCTACTTTTAAAAAAAATTAGACCAACAACTCCTTCGCAACGTGCTTTAAAAGTTTTAAAAAAGCCAAAGCTGTGGGTGAAAAAACCTATTAAGCAGAAAACTACCTCTTTACAAAGGAAAGCTGGACGAAATCAAAAAGGCCAAATTACTGTATTTCAGAAAGGAGGAGGGCATAAGAAAGTTTACAGAACAGTAGATTTTCAAAGACTTGATACCACTGGAATTGTAGAAGCTGTAGAATATGACCCTTTTAGAACTGCTTATTTAGCACGTTTATATGATAACGCGAAAAAGAAACACGCTTATATTTTAGCTCCTAGAAATTTATGTGTAGGGTCCTTAGTAAGATCAGGCGAAGAAGCCGAAATTAAGCTTGGACATGCAATGCCTCTTCGTAGGATACCGGTAGGGAGTTTACTGCATAATTTATCAAGCGCAGAAGGAAGACGTGGACAATATTGTCGAGCAGCTGGTACATATGCCCAGCTTATTCAAAAAACAAAAAATTATGCTCGTGTTCGTCTTTCTTCTGGGGAACAAAGATTAATACAATTAAATTCTTATGCTACTTTAGGTGTAGTTTCTAATGAAAACCGTAACCTTAACAGTATAGGAAAAGCAGGACGAAATCGTTGGCTTGGAAAACGACCTAATGTTCGGGGTGTTGCAATGAATCCTATTGACCACCCGCACGGAGGGGGGGAAGGTAAAACTTCAGGAGGACGTCCTTCAGTAACACCTTGGGGAAAACCAACAAAAGGATCCAAAACAAGCAGATCGCGTAATTCTCTTATTGTGGTTCCTCGAAAAAAAAATTAAATTTTAATGACTAATTGGAAAACTTTATCTTCTAACAATTTAATCCTAAAAAAAATCCGAACTTTAGATACAAATTTGTCTTTAAAAACATGGTCTAGATCATCGATTATTACAGACGAGTTTTTCGGTATGCGTCTTAAGGTTCACAATGGAAAAGATTTTATTCCTTTAATTGTAACACCTGATATGCATGGTCATAAAATAGGTGAATTTATAGGAACAAGAGCTCGATACGAGTTCAAGAAGAAAAAAAAGAAAAAATAAAAGATGGGACAAAAAATTAATCCTATTATTTTTCGTCAATCAATAACAAAGCCTGATATTTCATCATGGATTTCACAAAAAGAAAATGTTGCATCTCTTCAACATCAAGATTTAGAACTTCGTAATTTTTTAAGCTTTTTGTTAAGATCTCAAGGTATTCTATTAAGAAGCTGCAAAATTCAAAGATCTGCAAAAAAACTTTCAATTGAAACAGATTTTTACTTTAGTTATCTTTTTGCCAAACAATCCAAATTTTTTTGGGCTAGAAATTTGTTTCGTACCATTAAGAAAAAATATGTGGGCCTTAAAAAAATGAGAGATTTAAGGGCTTTTGTTGAAGAAGTTGAACAACCGCAGAGTGACAGTTTAGAATCTAATTCAATACGAACTCCTAGAAAGTCAAAATATGTTTTTTTGCAAAAAAAACGTAAAAAGTGTTTTTTACAAAAGAAAAAAAAGAATTTTATTTTTAAATCCGTCGTTTTAACTTATAAACACAGATTTTGTTTCTTTCTATTAGTAAAAAAGGCACGAGAAGCAAGTTTCCTAAAAAAAGACTCTTTATCAGTTTTAGGAAGTACTAAAAATTCGTTAGAATCCATTTTTTTAAGATTGAAATTCAATAAATTAAAAAAGCTTTTTCTTATCAAAAAGTTTAATTACGCATTTCAAAATTACAATCTAAAGAATTCTTTAACTTCGTTAAATGTAAAAAAAGATAAGATAAATCTTTTGAATTTAAACAAAGCTTTGTGTGAGTCATTACATCATTTTACTGGATTTGAAGACATACACTTAAAAATTTATAGTACACAATTAGATTTTCTTCCTTCCTTTAAATTGTATCAACGAGTTCTTCATAAAAAATTATTCTTCTTTCAAAGAAATAAAGATTTAAAAAAGTATTTTTCTGAATCCCTAGAAACCCTTTATTTTATTCTGGGAACTTTTGGTTATGGAAACGCTTCTTTACTAGGTAAATTAATTTCTTATATGATAGAAAATAATCGTAAACATACACAAAGTGTGAGATTTTTAAAAAAATCTTTACAAATCCTTTTCCAAAAACTGCCACCAAATTTTTTTGCAGTAGATGGTATTAAAATTCTTATAAAAGGACGCTTTAATAAACGAAGAAGAACCAAAACTATCGTTTTACAGCAAGGTCAAATTTCGCTTCAAACTATAAAAACACCAATTGATTATCACCAAACTCAAGCAATAACACTCTATGGAGCTTTTGGTATAAAAATTTGGTTAGCAAAAAGACAATTTTTTTAATTTTTTTACTTTTCAAATTTAAGACTTTTTATTTTTTTATGGGAAAATGACTCAGTGGTTAGAGTGTTGGCCTGTCACGCCAAAAGTCGCGGGTTCGAATCCCGTTTTTCTCGTTTTATCAAAAAACTATTAAACTAGTTTTACAATTAGTATCGATATTTAATAAAGTAAAAATATATACAAGTAAACCTCTAATTGTTATAGCAATTCATCATCTTATGTGTTTTATTTCCTAAATAGAATACAGATTTATTTGTACTGGCAGGCTAATAGAGAAAAATTTAATAATTATATATATGTACATTGTATATTATGTTAAACATTTAAAATAAAAAAGAATAGCGGGTATAGATTAATGGTAGATTATCTGCCTTCCAAGCAGAGGATATGAGTTCGATTCTCATTACCCGCATTATAGGTTAAGAAAATTTCATAAATTTATATCGTTCTTTGCTTTGTATCAAAATATAAAACAAAGATATGAAAAAATCTATAGATGAATTCATACTGGCAGGCTATTAAAAGTAAAATAAATATCAATTATTTCTTCAAATTGTATTAAATATTTTAATTCAATACCTTCAGTGCAATAAATACTTTTTAATGCATTCTTAGCTCAGTTGGATAGAGCAGTAGCCTTCTAAGCTAACGGTGACAGGTTCAATTCCTGTAGAATGTACAAAATTAATGACATTTTAGTTATTCAAAAGTGTAAGACATTGAAGGGCTACCTTGATTTCAAGATATATGTGGACGTGTAGTATCACGAAATGAGGGAAGGAAATTTTTTTTGACTTCCCTCTGTCCAGAAAGGAAACTTGTTCGTAGGAACTGTTTTTACTTTTAAAAGTAAAAATAAAATAAGATGAACTGAAACATCTAAGTAATCTTTTGGAGAAATCAACCGAGATATTGTTAGTAATGGCGAGTGAACGCAATTTAGATTTGTCTGAAAATAATTAAGTATTGAACTATTCATAGAAGGTAAAAATCCTGTAAATAAACTTTTTTATTTTTAGCTAAGTAAAACAAAACCAGCTTATTTTGTTTGAAGAATGGGGTACCACCCTCAAAATCTAAAGTCTGTCTTGAAAATCGATAGCAAACAAGTACCGTGAGGGAAAGGTGAAAAAGAACTTTCGAGAGTGAAAAGTTTAAAATTCAATGTTTAATAGCAGTCGGAGCTTTTATAGTGACGGCGTACCTTTTGCATAATGGGTCAGTGAGTTTTTCTTACAAGCAAGCTTAAATTGAGAAACGGAGGCGAAAAAATACATAATATAAGTTTGTGAGAAAAAACCCGAAACTAAGTGATCTAACCATGAACAGGTTGAAAATTTGATGGAAACATCAATTGGAGGACCGAACTCGTGTATGTTGAAGAATACTGGGATGATTTGTGGTTAGGGGTGAAAGGCTAATCAAACTTAGATATAGCTGGTTTTCCGCGAAATCTATTTAAGTAGAGTGTTCATAAAAGAAAAATTGGGGTAGAGCACTCCATAAGCTAGGGGGATTTTCGGATCTTACTGAACTTAAGGAAACTCCGAATACATTTTTATCTTTTTGAGCAAACGGACTATGGGCGCTAAGGTTCATAGTCGAGAGGGAAACAGCCCAGATTGTTCGATAAGGTCCTTAATAAAATTTTAGTTGAGAAGAAGTGTGAAGGTATAAACATTCCCCTAGTAGGCTTGGAAGCAGCCAGCTAGTTAAAAAAGCGTAACAGCTTATGGGTTTAATCTTCATGCGCTTAAAATGTAAGGGATTTAAAATTTTAACCGAATCGACAAACTTTATAAAAGTGGTAGCGGAACGTCTTGGAGTTTGATGAAGGTAATTTGTTAAAATTACTGGAGAAACCAAGAGTGAGAATACTGACATGAGTAGCGATAAACAATGATAAACATTGTCGCCGTAAGTCCAAGGTTTCCGACGTGAAGTTAAACTTCGTCGAGAAAAGACGGTCCCTAAGGAAAAGGCGAAAGCCTACTTCGATGGGTATTAACTAAGATTCTAAAAAAAGTGACGAAAAGAAAAGTTGATACGAAAAAATTGATTCTTTCGTGTTTATTATTTTTTCCAGGAAATAGCTTTTTACAAAAAACCGTACTGAAAACCGACACAGGTGGACGAGTAGAGTATACTAAGGCGCTTGAAAGAATTATGGTAAAGGAACTCGGCAAAATGACTCTGTAACTTCGGGAGAAGGAGTGACTAAAAAAGAGAAATCTTTTATAGTTGGCACAGAATCGGGGGTAGCGACTGTTTAGTAAAAACACAGGTCTCTGCTAATTCGTAAGAAGATGTATAGGGACTGACACCTGCCCGGTGCTGCAAGATTAAGGGGAGAGGTCTTGGCTTCGAACTTAAGTCCCAGTAAACGGCGGCTGTAACTCTGACGGTCCAAAGGTAGCGAAATTCCTTGTCGGGTAAGTTCCGACCTGCATGAATGGTGTAACGACTTCCCCGCTGTCTCTACCATAAATTCAGTGAAATTGAAATATCTGTGCAGATGCAGATTACCTACAGCTAGACGGAAAGACCCTATGCACCTTTACTATTTTTATACACTGTTCAGAAAAAATTTTTGTCTAGTCTAGGTGGGAGCTTTGGCGCTCATGGAAAACCACTCGTAAATTTTTTTTGAACTCATTCTTTATGAAAACAATGTATATTAGGTAGTTTGACTGGGGCGGTGACCTCCTAAAAAGTAACGGAGGTATTTATAAGGTAGGCTCATTAGGTTAATCCCTAAGTAGAGTGTAATGGCATAAGCCTGCTTGACTGCAAGATTGACAAATCGAGCAGAAACGAAAGTTGAACATAGTGATCCGGTGGTTCTGTGTGGAAAGACCATCGCTCAATGGATAAAAGGTACGCTAGGGATAACAGGCTGATGACTCTTAAGAGTCCCTATCGACGGAGTCGTTTGGCACCTCGATGTCGGCTCATCACATCCTGGAGCTGAAGGTGGTTCCAAGGGTTCGGCTGTTCGCCGAGGAAGGTGGTACGTGAGCTGGGTTTAGAACGTCGTGAGACAGTTCGGTCCCTATCTACTGTAGGCGCCAGAAAACTGAGAAACTTAGACCTTAGTACGAGAGGACCGGGAAAAGTAAATCCATGGTAGACCGGTTGTCTTATCAAAGGCATGGCCGGAAAGCTACATTTATATTAGATAATTACTGAAAGCATATAAGCAAGAATCTATTTTCAAGATTAGTTTTCTAAAAGAATCGTGAAAGATTATCACGTTGATAGGCCTTTGGTGGAAGAACTGTAAAGTTTGGAGCTAAAAGGTACTAATTTTCGATACAAAAATAACTTAAAATTTTATAATATTTAATTTTTCTAGAAGAAGTGACTGAGTGGTTAAAGGTGGCAGACTGTAAATCTGTTGGTTAATCCTACATAGGTTCGAATCCTATCTTCTTCAAACTTTTTGAATGCCTCAGTTTGATAAAATTACATTCTTCAATCAAATTTTCTGGTTTTTGTTAGCTTTTTTTAGCTTTTATTTCATTATTTTGAAAGGTCTTCTACCTGTGCTAGCTGCAAGTTTAAAAACTCGTAAAAAAATTATCAATTTTATTTCCGCAGCAGGTAGCTCATCAGGAGAAGCATCATCGAAAAGAGCCTATTTTAAAAATGTACAAAATTTTTTAAAGACTCATAAAGCTCTTTTTTCCGCTTTAGCTACTAAAAAAGCTTCTCTTTCAGCATCTTCAAAAACAAAAATTCTTACTCAAAGTATTTTTTAATTTAAACACCGTCAGAATTGTATGTTAATCTTGATGGGTAAATTTAAATTTTTTTGTACTTTATTTTTAAATTTTTTAACTACCTTTTTTACGGGCTTATAGTTCAATTGGTAAGAGCGTACCGCTCATAACGGTAATGTTGTAGGTTCAAACCCTACTAAGCCTAAATTAATTTGAACCGGATATTCATAGCTTTCAAGCAGGGTGGAGCAGTTTGGTAGCTTGTCAGGCTCATGCCCTGAAGGTCGTAGGTTCAAATCCTACCTCTGCTAATTTTGGCTGGATAACATAAAGGTAATGTCCAAGATTGCAAATCTTGTAATGGCGGTTCAAATCCGTCTCTAGCCTAATAGCAAAAAAAAACTTATTTTTAAATCCTGTTTTTTAGTAAAAAATGCGAAAGTAACTCAATGGTAGAGTGTAACCTTGCCAAGGTTGAAGCTGAGGGTTCGAATCCCTTCTTTCGCTTCCCTTTAAAATGGATGAATGACCGAGTGGTTGAAGGTGCTAGTCTTGAAAACTGGAGTATTTTTTGATACCGGGGGTTCGAATCCCTCTTCATCCTAAAATAAGACTTTTCAATTTTTAGGAAGGATTAACTCAATTGGTAGAGTGTCTCGCTTACAACGAGAAAGTTAGCGGTTCAAGCCCGTTATTCTTCATGTTAAGTTTATTTTAGATGTTAATTACAGAAACATTGCTTTAATTTCCTTAAAAATACTTAAAAAAAAAAATTAAAAACGTCCCTTTCGTCTAGGGGTTAGGACATTGCCCTTTCACGGCAACAACACGGGTTCGAATCCCGTAAGGGACATCTTTTTTTTAGTCCTTAGTAGCTCAGTGGCAGAGCGGATGGCTGTTAACCATTAGGTCGTTGGTTCAATCCCAACCTAAAGAGAAGGAGGGTAGTTCAATTGGTAGAATAATGGTCTCCAAAGCCAATGGTTGGGGGTTCAAGTCCCTCTCTTCCTGAATTTGATTAGCATTGTTAATATTTTAACTTACGGGATGTGGCGCAGCCTGGTAGCGCATCTGTTTTGGGAACAGAAAGTCGTGTGTTCGAATCCCACCATCCCGAAAAATTGTCAAATTTAATTGCATTAATGACAAGATAGTTCAGTTGGTTAGAACGTCGGGATCATAATCCGAATGTCGGGGGTTCGAATCCCTCTCTCGTCAAAACATGAATATCGAATAAAACGTCTTGGAAAGGTGGCTGAGTGGCCGAAAGCATTGGTTTGCTAAATCAACATACATATAAATGTATCATGGGTTCGAATCCCTTCCCTTCCAATAACATGTTTTTAATATTAAAAAAACAACGACATTATTATGAATAGATAATTTTACGTTTAGGTAGCTCAGTCGGTAGAGCAAAGGACTGAAAATCCTTGGGTCAACGGTTCGAATCCGTTCCTAGACATTATGACTTTAAAATATAAAGATACTAATTTTGAAAATCCAGTATTAATTTCGTATTTCATACCAAAACCTTTAAAATCACAAAATATATATGAGGCGTTTGTTAGATCACGGAAAAAAAAAGAGGTAGATCTTGAGTTTAGAGATATGCTTATATCTAAAACAGAACAACAATTTAACTTTTTAAAAAGATTAGAAAACCGCTTCAATATGTACGGTAAAGCACTTCCTAATGAAGGTCAAGTTTATACTTTTCGTTTTAAATCATTTGATAATACTTCAAGATTGGTAAATTTTAGTGATCGAAAAAAACGTTTACAAAATGTAAGCTCTTATATTTTAGCTTATAATTCTCGACGTTATATCCTGGATAACAAGACTAAAAATATTAAAAGTAGACTACTCTCTTTAACAAAAGGAGGGTTTAAGATTTCTTTTTTTGGTCAAAGGGTAATTTTGTTAAACACCAAAATAAAAACAGCACAAAGAAAAACTTCATATAATATGTGGATCATTTCCAATTTAAAGCATATAGGTTCATTAAATTTATATAATCTTCAAAAATGGAAGATTAATATTCTCAAAACCAATATTGACAAAAGCCATAACACTTTTACTGGAAAAAAATCAATTTTGTATTATAAAGATTTTTCTTTAACTTCTTTAATTATTTTGAATAAAAATACAAATTATAAAAAAATTTAACATAATGAAAAAAAATATTGAGAAAATGAAAAAGAAGCAAGATTTGTTCTCAAAATACGAAAGAACAAGAAAAGTGCTTAAAACTATTATAAATAGTTCAGCCCTACCTAATCAATTGCGTGAGAAAGCTCAAACCGAGTTAAATCAATTACCTCGAGATACTTCCATTGTTCGACATAAGAATTTCTGTATTTTAACAGGACGAGGAAGATCAGTATATAGTGGGTATAAACTATCTCGTTTAATGTTACAAAAATTAAGTCGAGATGGTATGCTAACTGGATTTAGAAAATCAAGTTAAAAAATATTAATTTATAATTCTAAACTGTCAAAGGTTTATACAATTACATTAATACTTATTTATACTTTGCATTACTATTGTATTCGAATAGTTAACGTAGTATTTTATTTTAGAATAATATTATGTAAATATTAATCTAGGAAGATTATTTTTTTTTCAATATAGAAAAATTAACAAAATGTTATTACAAGCCGCAAAATTCATTGGTGCAGGTTTGGCTACTATTGGTTTAGCAGGAGCAGGTGTTGGAATTGGTACTGTATTTGGTGCTTTAGTACTAGGTACTTCTCGAAACCCTAATCTTAAAGATGAATTATTTCGAATAGCTATTTTAGGTTTCGCCCTAACTGAAGCTATCGCTCTATTCGCTCTACTAGTAGCTTTCCTGATCTTATTCGCTTTATAAGGAAAAATTCCCTTATTAATTAAGCGTAGAATTAAAATTATATAGTTCTGGAAATTGATCTATCAGTCTACGTGAAAAGGTATAATCAAATCATTTGATTATGAGGGGAAACATTTCTAGCTAGAAAAGGGGAGGGTTTCTAGCGCCTAGGGGGTGTAACTCAATGGTAGAGTGTGTGCTTTGCACGTACAAAGTTGTCGGTTCGATTCCGACCATCTCCAATTATTTATTAATGGTTTATATCTTACGAACGCATTTAAAAAAAAAATATTTAATTCAAGCTTTAAAAGACGTCTATGGTTTGGGAAATTCCCTGAGTTTTCGTTTGTGTCAAAGTTTGGGGTTTCAAAAACATTTCCTTTTAAAGGAAATTACAGATGAAGATATTTATCATATAGACCAATTATTAGAAAATTCAAGGTTAGCAATTAAAAGTGACTTACAAAGAGATGTTAAACAGAAAGTTGATCACTTAGTTAGTATAAAGGCATATCGAGGTATTCGCCATCGACAAGGCTTGCCTGTTCGTGGCCAACGAACGCATACTAATGCGCGTACCTGTAAAAATCTACGAAAATTAAAGAGATAATATGTTGTTAAGACCTAATCGTACAAAATATAATAAATCTCAACGTGGTCATTTATCAGGTCCCGTTTCATCTTTCCGTCCCATTAGAAATGGCCGATTTGCATTAATTGCACAAGAATCTGTTTTATTAAGCGCTCATCAAATAGAATCGACTCGTCAGGTTATAAATCGATATTTAAAACGGAAAGGGAAAATTTGGATTAAAGCATTCCCGGATTTACCAGTTACTTCTAAACCAACTGAAGTACGTATGGGTAAAGGTAAAGGAGCTGTCAGTGAATGGGTTTGCCGTATTAGAAAAGGTCAAATTCTTTTTGAAGTTGACGGCGCAGCAGATCAACGTATTTTAGAGGCGTTTCAAGCAGCACGAAAAAAGTTGCCTTTGAAAACTCTTATTTTTAGAAATTCTTGGAAACTACCTCTAAAAGTTTAAAAAACCTATTGAGAAAACGAAGAAAAAACATATGTTGTTTTTATCATTAAGCATAGTGCTGATTTTTTCAGCAATTTTAGTTATCAGTGCACAAAACCCTGTACATTCAGTATTCTTCTTAGTTTTAGTTTTTTTAACTTCAGCCTTTTTACTTTTTTTATTAGAAATTGAGTTTGTATCGCTTCTGTTTGTATTAGTTTATGTGGGAGCTATTGCAGTTTTATTTCTTTTTGTAGTTATGATGCTTGATATAAAAGTGACTAAACAAGAAAAAGATTTTATGATTTACTTGCCAATGGGAAGTTTTTTAGGTTTGATTTTTTTTCTTGAGATTTTTTTAACTCTTCAAGAAAATTTTGTCCCTTTCTTACCTTTAGATGGACGTGAACTTTATACAAATTGGTTAAACTCAATCGACAGTTTAACAAATATTGAAGTATTAGGTCAACTACTTTATACCTATTATTTCTTTTATTTTTTAATTGCTGGTATTCTTTTGCTTGTTGCGATGGTGGGTGCTATTGTTCTTACTCTTAATTTTACTCAAAAAGCAAAACATCAATTTGTATTTAAACAGATTTTAAGAGAGAAAAAAAACTCTATTTATTTAATAAAATAAAAATTTTCTTTTTAATGTATTCAAAAATTTTAAAACTCAAAGGTGTATAGCTCAGTTGGTAGAGCACTGGACTTTTAATCCATTGGTCTTGGGTTCAAATCCCAATACACCTATAGTTTTTAGACAATTAATTTTTTTTTATTTTTTTTATACGCATGGAACATTACTTAATTCTAAGTACTATCTTATTCTTTATAGGTTTATTCGGTATTGTTTTGAATCGACGAAATATTTTGATTGTATTAATGTCGATTGAATTAATGCTTTTAGCAATTAACTTGAACTTTGTAATTTTTTCTAACTCAATTGATGACATTATAGGTCAAATGTTTGCCCTTTTAGTGCTAACTGTTGCAGCAGCAGAATCTGCTATAGGTTTGGCTATTCTAGTAATTTATTATCGTTTACGTGGTAATATTTTAATTGAGCAGTCTCACTTGATGCGTGGTTAATAATTCTCTTTTAGGATTTTTTACCCTACTAAAAAAATCTCTTTGTTCAATACACAGCAGTTTAAATGCCTACTATTAATCAATTAATTAAAACCCCACGCAAACCAAAAGTCTTTCAAAGTAAGACACCAGCTTTAGAAGGTTGTCCACAAAAAAAAGGTGTTTGCTTAAAAGTTTATATTGTAACACCAAAAAAACCTAATTCAGCTCTTCGTAAAGTAGCAAGGATACGCCTTTCTAACAATCGTCGTGTAACCGCCTATATTCCAGGAGAAGGCCATAATTTACAACAATATTCTACAGTTTTAATGAGAGGCGGTCGGGTAAAAGATTTGCCGGGTATCAAGTATCATTTAATACGAGGTAAATATGATTTTCTAGGTATAAAAAATCGGAGTGTTTCTCGGTCTAAATATGGGACCAAGAAATCTTCTAAGAGTTAAATTCATTTGATTTTTTTAATTTTAATATTTTATGCTTCTCTTGACCGGAGCCTTAACATCTAAACCTTATGCTTTTACTTCAAGACCGTGGGAATTACGTTCTGTTCAATCAATTGACACACTAGATGGAATAGGTAGTAATATTCGAGTTGACTTCAAAGAATCTGAAGTTTTAAGAATTTTACCACGTAAAAATCCAGAGGTTAATGAAAATTGGATATCTGACAAAATTCGTTTCTTTTATGACGGACTAAAACGTCAAAGATTAACAAGTCCTTATATAAAAACAAATGGAGAATTACGACCTGTAAAATGGAAAAAAGCAATTTCTAAACTTTCTTCTCTCCTAAAAGTATATTCTTTTGAGTACGGACCTTCCAAAGTAGGCCTTTTAGCAAGTTCTAATATGGACCTTGAAACTATGTATGCTTTACGCAATTTTTCGAATAATTACGGTTTTTCTTTCTTAGGTATTGATAAAACCTTAAAAATTAACATGGACAATCCTATTAATTATAGATTTCAAAATAGTATTTCTGACTTTGAAAAGACCGATTTGTGTCTGTTTATTGGTACTAACCCAAGGTTTGAAGCATCAACATTAAATCTACGTCTTAGAAAAATATTTAGAAAAGGAAATGCATCTTTTGCTTCTATCGGCGGCAATTTTTCTTCGACTTTTCCTATTAATTTCTTAGGTTTATCACCTAAAACCTTGATTTCAATTGCAGAAGGTAAACACCCTATTTGTAAATCATTAGCGCAAGCAGAAAACCCTAAAATTATTTTAGGGTCTAAATTGTTAGAACGTGCTGATGGGTTTGTAATTCAAGATCTTTTAAACGGTTTAGCATCCTCTTTTTATACAATTTTTAATAAAAAGCTTAGTGTAAACTTGCTTCATACAGGATCAAATACTGTAGGTGGTTTTGAATTAGGTATCAAATCTTTTGTTAAATCCGATTTAGCAAAATGCAAAATTTTATACACAATAGGTATTGACAAACCGTCTTTTTTTGACAATAATATAAACCCCACTTCATCTTCTGTTCTTATTATGCAATCTTCACATGGAGACAAAAACACAAATAGAGCAGATCTTGTTTTACCTTCTTACACTTTTGTAGAAAAAACAGGGATTTATTATAATACCGAGGGTCGTCCGCAAAAAACACAACGTGCTTTAATTGGACCTAATTTATCACGTGAGGATTGGAAAATTTTCCGTATACTTTTTCACTCTCTAGATAAATTAGCTTCATTTGAAACCAAATCACAGTTAATAACTGAAATGTCTAAAATTCTTCCTTCTTCTTATTTTGCAAACTCATGGTTTGATACTAATTCAAGTATAAACCAACCAACTTTATTTGAGTTTGGGTCTAAAAACCTAGGGAAAATTTACAGGACTTCTTTTAAATTATTTATTGAAGATTTTTATATGACCTCTAATCTTTGCCAGTCTTCAAAAACTATGGCAAAGGCCTCCGAACTTTTGAGATCTTATAGTAATAATTACAAGTTTTTAACTTGGGCTTCAATAAACAAATAATACTTTTGTAAACAAAAATAAATAAAATATGCTAGATAGTAAAAAAAAAGCTCAATACCTTACAAGAAAATTTGTTAATCATTTAATGGTTGACGGAAAAAAAGAAAAAGCAGAAAAAGTTTTTTTAGAATCTTTAAATTATATTTATAAAAAAGAAAAAAAAGAAGGTATGGCAACCTTTTTTCAAGCATTAGAAAATTCAAAACCACTTATAGAAGTTCGTTCAATTCGGAGAGGAGGAGCTACTTATCAAGTACCTGTCCCTCTTCAAGAAAAACGGAGTCTGTCTTTAGGTATGAAATGGTTGATAGATGCAGCAAGAAAGAAAGGAGGTTCTGCTTCTTTGAACCTTTGCATTACTTTACTTGAAGCCTCAAAGAATCAGGGGGATTGTGTAAAAAAGCGCGAATCCCTTCATATGATTGCTTTGAAAAATCGTAGCTTTACACATTTTCGGTGGTTTTAATTTTTTTAGTCCGATAAAACTCATTTGGTGGAATTGGTAGACACGACAGACTTAAAATCTGTTTCCTTTCGGAGTACCGGTTCAATTCCGGTAATGAGTAAACATAAAGATGAAAATTTTACTTTTCATAGGATTTTTCTTATTCAATTTTACTTTTATGGATGCACCAAATTTTTGGCAATTGGGATTTCAAGATCCATCAACACCTATTATGGAAGGTATTATTGACTTTCATAATCATTTGATGGTATTCATCGTACCAGTTACAATTTTTGTATTTTGGTTGCTTTACAGATGTTTAAGTTTTTATAGTTATCAAGGAGATGTTCGTAAATCCTTAACTGATTATGATGAGTATTTTACTCATTCAACAGTATTAGAGGTTGTGTGGACAATAGTCCCAGCTTTTATTTTAATGCTTATAGCTGTTCCGTCATTTGCATTACTTTACTCAATGGAAGAGTCTATTCAACCAAGTCTTACTTTAAAAGTTGTTGGTCACCAATGGTATTGGAGTTACGAATACCCAGAAGTTCATCAAATTGAAGAACTTACTCCGGAATCTTTAAAAGTTAGCGATCTTCCTCCTGCTGAAGCGTATTATAAAAAAGTGAATTTAGGAAGTTCAAAACAAATTTATTATAATGCTGCTACAGCAGAACACTTAGGTTTTGATTCTTACATGATTGCGGAAGAGGATTTAACCAAAGGTTCTTTAAGATTGTTAGAGGTAGATCGACGTGTCGTACTACCAGAAAAAACCCATATTAGAATCTTAGTAACTGCTGCTGATGTTCTGCACAGTTGGGCTGTTCCATCTTTTGGAATTAAAGTAGATGCTTGCCCTGGTCGATTAAACCAAACTTCGTTATTTGTCAAACGAAAAGGTGTTTATTTTGGTCAATGCAGTGAGATTTGCGGTGTCAATCATGGATTTATGCCTATTGTGGTTAAAGTCGTAAGCAAATACGATTTTAAACTATGGCAAGTAGGAAAATTGATGAGCTTTGATGTTTAATTAATTTTCCCATTAACGATTTATTGACGTCGTATATAGGGGGGTTTATAATTGTACTGGCAGGTTAATGAAGAAAAAAGCTTTTTGTACTTTTTTTTTCATTAACCATATATAATATTTTTTAAAGACATTACTAACTTTTTATATTATTTTTTTTGTTTTTCTTAATTCATTAGAATTAAAATATCATCTTCAGCATAGCAAATTGACTCGAGGCCTAAATGTCGAAATGTATATTCTATACTGCTCCCTAAGAATCTTTCTAAAAAGTTTCAATACATATTATTTCTTAATTCATTAGGATTAAAATATCATCTTCGGCATCAACAATTGGCTCGTACTAGCAGGGTAATAAAGGAAAATTTCGAATTCACGTTAAATCTTAACCACAATATTCTCTCTTTTCTTTTTATAAGGAGGGGGATAAAGGGGGTGGTTAATTTTTCTTTTGTTGATTCACCGCCCTACAATGGGCGTGAATCGACTATTGAATGTTTTTAAATGATGTATATCATTAATTAACATTCTGTTAATTGGTTAGCAAGTAATTAAATTTACGTTCCATACAGTTCTCGTTGAATTATGTTAATTGATTCGTACTGGCAGGGTAATAGAGAAAAAGTTTCAATACAAATTATTTCTTATTACGACCCTCCCAAGTTACCTAGATTCATTATAAAACTATTACAAGATTTTAATAAAATTCATTTTTTTTGTACTGGCAGGTTAATGAAGGAAAACTTCTTTTAAAGATATTAATAACTTCAATAGTGTGAGACGGATTTTTTGCAGGTAAATTTTTTTATCTATATAAGGAAATTGAATAATAATTGAGTTTGATCCTGGCTCAGGGTGAACGCTAGTAGTATGCTTAACACATGCGAGTCGAACGGAGAATAATTCTCCGTGGCGTACGGGTGAGTAATACACAGGAATCTGCCTTTTAGTTCAGGATAAAATTCTGAATAATCAAAGAAAATCTTTCGCTAAAAGATGAGCCTGTGTAGGATTAGGTAGTTGGTATTTGGGTAAAAGCCTACCAAGCCTATGATCCTTAGCTGTTCTGAGAGGTTGTACAGCCACACTGGGACTGAGACAAGGCCCAGGCTTCATTTGGAGCCAGCAGTGAGGAATTTTGGACAATGAGCGAAAGCTTGATCCAGCAATACTACATGAGTGATGAAGGCTTTCAAGTTGTAAAACTCTTTGGTTGAGGAGGATAATGACAGTACTCAACAAAATAGCCCCGGCTAACTTCGTGCCAGCAGCCGCGGTAAGACGAAGGGGGCGAGCGTTATCCGGAATGACTGGGCGTAAAGGGTCCGTAGGCAGCATTTTTTGTTAGAGGTTAAATAAAAAAGCTTAACTTTTTTCCGCTTCTAAAACGTAAATGCTTTGAGTTTGATAGGAGATAGCAGAATTTCACATGGAGGGGTGATATCCGTAGATATGTGAAGGAATACCAGAGGCGAAGGCGGCTATCTAGATCAATACTGACGTTGAGGGACGAAAGCATGGGGAGCAAACAGGATTAGATACCCTGGTAGTCCATGCCCTAAAAGATGAGTGCTCGTGCTTAGAGATCTTTAGGCACTTAGTTAACACGTTAAGCACTCCGCCTGGGGAGTACGACCGCAAGGTTGGAACTCAAAGGAATTGACGGGGGCCTATACAAGTGGTGGAGCATGTGGTTTAATGCGACAATACGCGCGAAACCTTACCAGTTCTTGACATAAAAAAGAAAAAGTTTGAAAGGACAATTTTGAAGATTTTTACAGGTGCTGCATGGCTGTCGTCAGCTCGTGTCGTGAGATGTTAGGTTAACTCCTTTTAACGGGCGAAACCCCTTTTTTTAGTTGCCACTTAAATTTAGTTTTAAAGCACTCTAAAAAGACTGCTCCCTTTTTTTAATTTGGAGAGGAAGGTGGGGATGACGTCAAGTCCTTATGGCCCTTATGAACTGGGCTACACACGTGCTACAATGGTAAAGACAATAAGAAGCAATAGGGCAACCTGGAGCCAATCTTTAAACTTTGCCAAAGTTCGGATTGTGGACTGCAACTCGTCCACATGAAGGTGGAATCACTAGTAATCGCACATCAGCATGTTGCGGTGAATTTGTACCTAGGCCTTGTACACACCGCCCGTCACGTGCCGGGAGTTGGCTTGGCTAGAAACTTATTTCTCAACCACGAAAATTTTTTTTTCTTTCATTTTGAAATTGTTATCTTTTTGGAAGTGGGGAGAGTAAACTACAGACGGGTCGATGACTGGGATGAAGTCGTAACAAGGTAGTCGTACGGGAACGTGCGGCTGGAATTTTAAGAATTATACAATTTACTCACATTACATTTTTTATAAAAAAATAAAATATATGGTTTTAAAGAAAACTACATTGTCAAAAAAAATAAAAAATTTTACTATTAATTTTGGGCCACAGCACCCTGCTGCTCATGGCGTGTTAAGATTAGTACTGGCACTTAATGGAGAGATTGTCGAAAGAGCTGATCCTCATATAGGTCTTCTTCATAGAGGAACTGAAAAGTTAATAGAACACAAAACTTATATTCAAGCTTTACCATATTTTGATCGTTTGGATTATGTGTCTATGATGGCCCAAGAACATACTTATAGTTTAGCTGTTGAAAAGCTAGCAAATACAAAAATCCCTTTACGTGCTCAATACATTCGTGTTCTTTTTCTTGAAATTACTCGAATTTTAAATCATCTTTTGGCGGTAGGTTGTCACGCAATGGACGTTGGTGCTATGACACCTTTCTTATGGGCTTTTGAAGAACGTGAAAAATTGATGGAATTTTATGAACGTGTTTCAGGAGCTAGAATGCATGCAGCGTATATACGTCCAGGAGGTGTAAGCCAAGATATTCCGTTGGGACTCTTAGACGACATTTATATTTTTGCAGAACAATTTGGTATTCGATTAGATGAAATGGAAGAAATGCTTACAGCTAATCGTATTTGGAAACAAAGATTAGTTGACATTGGCGTCGTTTCAGCTAAAGATGCTGCAGATTGGGGTTTTAGTGGTGTCATGTTAAGAGGATCTGGAATTCCTTGGGATTTAAGAAAAAGTCAACCATATGAAATTTATTCGAAGTTAGATTTTGAAGTTCCTGTTGGTAACAATGGAGACTGCTTTGATCGCTATTTAATTCGGGTAGAAGAAATGCGTCAATCCTTAAAAATTGTTTGGCAAACTTTGAATCAAATTCCAAACGGACCTGTAAAGAGCGATGATAGAAAATTAACTCCTCCATCGAGAGCTCATATGAAACAATCTATGGAATCTTTAATACACCATTTTAAATTATATACTGAGGGAATGGTAATTCCAGCAGGAGAAACATACACAGCAACTGAAGCTCCTAAGGGTGAATTTGGTGTTTATTTAATTTCGGATGGTAGTAACCGACCTTATCGTTGTAAAATCAAGGCTCCAGGCTTTGGTCATTTACAAGCTTTAGATTTTATGGCTAAAGGTCATATGGTTGCTGATGTTGTAACTATTATAGGAACTCAGGATATTGTTTTTGGTGAAGTAGATCGTTAACGATTTTTCTTCTTATTTTTTATTTTCCATTTATTCTTTGTTTGCGTTTGTAACTCAATTGGATAGAGTGTCGGGTTTCGGTTCCGAAAGCTATGGGTTCAACTCCTATCAGACGTAATCTTTTGTTTTACCAATGTTTCTATGGTGGAATTGGTAGACACGGAAGACTCAAAATCTTTTGCCTTATTGGTATGCTGGTTCAATTCCGGCTAGAAATACATTTAGAATTTACTTTTATATACTTTTTTCTTATTTACTTATGAATATTACAACTATTGGTGCTGGTCTTTTTGAAAAATCTTTCGCTTGGAGTTCAAGATGGTTATTTTCAACTAATCATAAAGATATTGGAACCCTTTATTTAATTTTTGGAGCTATTGCGGGAGTTGCTGGAACAACTCTTTCTATTCTAATTCGATTAGAATTAGCTCAACCAGGAAATCAGTTTTTATCTGGAAACAATCAGTTATACAACGTTATTGTCACTGGACACGCATTTGTTATGATTTTTTTCTTCGTAATGCCTGTTCTTATTGGTGGTTTCGGTAACTGGTTTGTACCTTTAATGATTGGTGCTCCTGACATGGCTTTTCCACGAATGAATAACATTAGTTTTTGGTTATTACCTCCTTCTCTTATCCTTTTATTGGCTTCAACTTTTGTTGAGGCTGGAGCAGGAACCGGTTGGACTGTATATCCTCCTTTAAGTGGTGCGCAAGCTCACTCTGGACCTTCTGTGGATTTAGCTATATTTAGTCTTCACTTATCAGGTGCTGCTTCAATTTTAGGTGCTATTAATTTTATTACTACTATTTTTAATATGCGTGCACCTGGTATGAGTATGCATAGATTACCTTTATTTGTGTGGTCTGTTTTAATTACTGCTTTCTTACTTTTATTGTCGCTTCCTGTTTTTGCTGGAGCGATTACTATGCTGTTAACTGATAGAAACTTTAATACTACTTTTTATGATCCTGCAGGTGGTGGTGATCCTGTATTATACCAGCATTTATTCTGGTTTTTTGGTCACCCTGAAGTATATATTTTAATTCTACCTGCTTTCGGTATCATTAGTCATATTGTATCTTCGTTTGCAAACAAACCAGTTTTTGGTTATTTAGGTATGATTTATGCTATGTTGTCTATTGGTGTTCTTGGATTTATTGTTTGGGCTCACCATATGTACACTGTTGGTCTAGATATTGATACCCGAGCTTATTTTACTGCTGCAACAATGATTATTGCTGTACCTACAGGTATTAAAATCTTTAGTTGGGTGGCTACCATGTGGGGTGGATTTATTGAGTTAAAAACACCTATGCTTTTTGCTATTGGTTTCATTTTCCTATTTACTGTAGGTGGTGTTACTGGTGTTGTATTAGCGAATTCTGGTATTGATGTAGCTCTTCACGATACTTATTATGTAGTGGCGCATTTCCATTATGTATTATCTATGGGTGCTGTGTTTGGTATTTTTGCTGGTTTCTATTTCTGGATTAAGAAAATTACTGGATTAGATTATCCTGAAGTTTTAGGACAAATCCATTTCTGGATTTTCTTTTTGGGTGTAAATATTACCTTTTTCCCTATGCACTTTTTAGGTCTAGCTGGAATGCCGCGAAGAATTCCTGATTACCCTGATGCTTTCAGTGGTTGGAATGCTGTTGCTTCATACGGTTCTTACTTATCTGCACTTTCTGCTGTATTTTTCTTTTATGTGGTTTATATCACTTTAACAGAAAGTGGAAAAGAAGATACTTATAAATTTAGAACCATCTAATTTTCTTAATTTTAAGGATAATTTTTAACGTTCCTTTTTTCTTTATACATTTTTAAAATTAATAAAAAATAAAATAATGAATACTATAAATAATATTCAAAACTTTGACAAGCGTTTGCACTTGTTGCTCTTTAGTAATGTTTTTTTGCTCCTCATCACCTTACTTTTGGCCGGTGTAATATTACACCAGTCCAATGAATTGCATCACGTTCAGAGTGAATGTGGAAGAATGAGGACTTTAATTGATAATTTATATCTTGAAGTGGAAAACCTCAAACGAGTTGGTATTCCTGTAACTCATGAAACTCCACCATCAAAAATACCTTGGGCCTCTATTGGTGGTTTAGTTGGCGGTTGTATTTGTATTATATTTCTTTTTTTGGGGGACGGTCCTATCTCACCATCACAAATGCTAAATCTTATTAATAATCTTGGGGATCAATTGGTCAAAGCTACTCTCAGTGGTGTTATAAATCTTAATGCAAATATGGAAATTCATGGAGATAATAATATAGCTCTAACGGATACTCTTCATTACCGTATTAATGCACTTGAGGCAATACTTTGTAGAATAGAGTATTATATAACTTATAATGCACCTGGAAGTCGATCTGTTGCCGATGGTTTTCTTGCACTTCCAGCTCCTGTTTTTCCAATATCTGATATTCTTGCACTTCCAGCTCCTGTTCTTCCAATATAAATAAATGACTGCTACCCCAACCTTTATTACTTAGTTAAGACAAACAGTCACATTTCCCTTTCAGCAGTTATATATTAGTAGGATAGCTGGACGAGGCGCAGGTGATGACCCTGAAATCCCAGGCCCTCCATTTATTGATCCTTTTCCGGAAAGTATTTGGCGGGAGATAGCTACAAGAATTGGGAGGGGAAATTAAACCTTTCCGGTCCATGAGCATGGGAAACCTAGTACTAACTTACCTAGCCTTGACCAGGAAGTCTTCGTGCGCTTAAATACTCTGGCATCCGAAGGGCTTCGTCTGGATTTCATGAACGCTCTTAGGGAGAGAACGTTAAGTCCGGAAGTACTTCGAACCCTTTTATTGAATGTGGACGAAAAAACTAGGGTGTCAGTTATGGAAGCTACTAATATTATTGTAGGACCTTATGTTTCTTCTGAACATGTAATTCATGTTCCTCAAGTTGCAATGTTTCTAGCCCTTCCCAATTTAACTGCGTTTTTCCATATTATGGGAGTTTTCGATACCGCTGCTATTGTTGTTCAGATACGTGCACTTTTTTCAGACAGGCGTCTCTCAGATTTATCTCCACAGGATGTGCCTGATCTATATCAAAGTATTTCTCAAAATATTACTAGATTTAATGACGCTGTACATGTTGCTGCTGATGCAGATACAGAAGTGCTCCGGGCTCCTGAAAACGAAGCAATACTTAATGATAATAATCATGTGGCTAATCGGAGATTTATCGTTCGTAATTTAGCCCTAGTTGGCGTTTGTGGGGTTATATATTGCTTTGATCCAGCAACTGGCACTGTGCTCTTTAAAAATATGGTGGGTATACCCACTATAGGGAAACTGTTTAGACTTTTTTTTGCCTAAGTTCCTAGAATCGAATAGCATCCCTTAGAGAATTGGCACTACAGATTAGTGCTTTTCTAATACGGATTACATCGTAAATATTACAAACGGTAAGGTCTACTATCTCGATGCTTTCAGTGGTTGGAATGCTGTTGCTTCATACGGTTCTTACTTATCTGTACTTTCTGCTGTATTTTTCTTTTATGTGGTTTATATCACTTTAACAGAAAGTGGAAAAGAAGATACTTATAAATTTAGAACCATCTAATATTCTTAATTTTAAGAATAATTTTTAACGTTCCTTTTTTCTTTATACATTTTTAAAATTAATAAAAAATAAAATAATGAATACTATAAATAATATTCAAAACTTTGACAAGCGTTTGCACTTGTTGCTCTTTAGTAATGTTTT
>Ga0209702_10001631_pt1 | contig 42218 bp, 37 predicted proteins | sample FRY01_FD_187210 | JGI IMG/M metagenome (GOLD analysis project Ga0209702, IMG submission 187210) | Freshwater microbial communities from Lake Fryxell liftoff mats and glacier meltwater in Antarctica - FRY-01 (SPAdes) (version 2) | ecosystem: Environmental > Aquatic > Freshwater > Ice > Glacier...
CAACTCGTAAAACCTTTGTTGTGCTTGTCGGTTTGTTTTTTATCAACCAACTTCTTGAATTTTGAACGATCTAATTTTGAAATTATCTGAGAAAACAAAGTTATATTTGCCATGAGAGGGATTTTTTTGTTACGCAACTCAAAGGTAATTTGAGATACGGAATATTCCCTCTTATTTTTTAAACGTTTAGGACGCTATTGGTATTTTCGTTTTAAATTAAATAATAAGCTTAAATAATTAAGTATTATGGCAGATAATTTAGATAATGTTAGGAACGAAATTAAAGAGTTAATTGATATTATTATTAATAATGACACTTATTTAAAAAATAATTTAAAGCTTAAAAATTCTTTAAATTATGATTATTTGGAGCTGAGTAAAAGTTTAGATGCTAATAAGGAAAATAAAGTTGTCTACGATATTTTAAAAAGTGCTTTATTAGAAATGGACTCTAGGAGAGGGAAGGATTTAATGAAGAAGTATGGTAAGTTAATTTTTAGGGAGAGGGTATATAATAATATAATGGGTATTAAAAATGACTAATATATAGTTATGAAAATTAGGTAGCGATAGAGATGTTTTTAGTGTATTAGAAGAGAAAAATATTTTTGATGATAGTGGAAATTTAGAATAAAAGAAATGTAATAAGTTTAGATAATAAATAAAAAGAGAGATATAGGTTATATCTCTCTTTTTATTTATGTGACCGCGGAGGGGTTCGAACCCCCAACCCTCAGAGCCGAAATCTGATATTCTATCCAATTGAACTACGCAGCCAAATTAAAAAGCTAAAATAGTAAGATTAGTTGAGTCATCAGAATTTACTGGGATTTCTTTGTTATAAAAACTTTACTCAAACAATAGCAGAATTAAATATTGACTAAAATGAAATTATTAACTGTCAAATTAGCTGCCAAGAGATAAGCTTTTTAAAGAGCAATAAGCAAAATAGAAGACCAGATATTGATGTGTACTCTATTATCACCTTTAGCTAGAGTATTTCTCTGGTAGCCAGATACCAAAACAGTATTGGGTGCCAATCTAGTTCTAAGGCCAATAAAGGCCCAGTTTTGATTAAAAGTATGAGGTAATAAATCTTTGGTAATCATAAACAGCTCGTCAAAAGCCATAAACTCTACAGATTCATTTTTTATATTAAACAAAGGCTGTCTAACACCTATTCTAAACCGCAAACGCCCTTCGTAGTTAATGTCACCTATAGTGTTTTCCATCCAACGTTGTTCTGCCCTTATCCAACCAAAAAAAGTAGTTTTTTGCAGGGGAATACTATAAAAAACTTGTTCCCATAAGTTGTTTTCCGTTAGGGTTTCACCCGCTATCACATTGCCTAAAAAAGAGTATCCGCCAGAGAGCGATATCTGTTTATTGAGCTTTCTAACAAAAGACGGACGTATGATAGTTTGCTCTAGGCCTCCAAAAAAATCGCGTGTTCTATAATGAACCTCTAGGCGCACATTACTCACAGAATCTAATTCATAGTCTGCAAAAACTGCTGTCCACGTATTTTGTTGCAGCTGCTCTTGGGCTGTTGAGTTTTGAATTAAAAAATTAAATGCAAGTAATAAAAAAAATGTATTTTTTGAGAATGGTGTCAAACGCATTAAATTAAGATGTTAACAAGGCTTTCACAGCTGCAGATATAGTTTTGCCATCTGCTTTTCCTGCTAATGCTTTAGAAGCCATGCCCATAACTTTACCCATATCTCCCATGCCGGCTGCACCGGTACTTGCAATAATACTGAATACTACCTCTTTTACTGCTTCTTCTGAGAGTTGTTCTGGTAAAAATTGTGCAATAACTGCAGCTTCTTCTAGTTCAGGAGCAGCTAAGTCCTCACGACCTTGTTCTTTGTATATGGCTGCAGAGTCCTGGCGCTGTTTTACTAATCTCTGAACCAATTTAATTTCTTCTTCTTCACTCATTATAGTGTCTGAGCCAGAGGTTTGAGCCAACAAAATGGCAGATTTTATGGCTCTTAGAGAAATTAGAGCTACCGTATCCTTGGCACGCATAGCGTCTTTTATTTTGTTCATTACAGCGTCTTGTAAAGGCATTTTTTATTCTGTTTTAGTGAAGAGCTAATATAAAAAATAAACCCGAGACTGTGAGGTACCCGGGTTTACTAGTGTAAGTGAATTGTTATTAATCTACATTGTCATGCAAAAACGAATTATTTGTACGCAATTGATTTTCTTCTGTAGTATCGGTACTAAGGGTGGTTCTTGAAAGTCTCCCCTCACTTGGCGTCTCTGACAATGAAATGCCTTGGCGCTTATAAGCCGGTTCTTTTTCAATTTCCTCTATTTTATTAATACTATTATTAAATTTATAATTAAAGTCTCTTAGTTTTCTACGGCGCTCTTCTGCGCGTTCTTTCAAATGAGCTTCTATAGGAGCGTCCATAGGGTCTAACACTTCTTCTGGCGCTGTATTCGTCTGTGTTGCCACAACCGGTTCTAGGGTTTTCTTTTCAAAAATAAGAGACTCTGGCTCTTCTTCTACAGCGCCAGTAAAGGCTATTTCACTAGCAGCAGCTAAACTCTGTTCTAGTTCCATATAGTCGTCTAAGCTGTATCTTTTTTCTCCAGAGGCACTATACTCTAAAACAGGGATGATTTCTACTGGGTCTTTTACCTCCATATCTCTAATGTCGTCGTCTAAATTAAAAGAGATGGTAGGCGCCTCTTCAGATACTTCTTTTTCTTCAGTAAAAAGAGTGCTTTTTTGAGCATCAGCCGTAGACCTAAGAGGGATATCAAATAGGGTATTGGTAAAATCCATTGCCTCGTTCTCAGTCTGGTCTTCAAAGCTCTCATTGGCTATTTCTGCAGAAACATCAATCGCGTCTATCACCTCAAAACCATCTAGCAGAGGAATAAAAGTGGGGCTGGGCTTTGGTGACCACACCTCTTTTGGTCCTTCTTGCTGCACTATTTGTTTTGGTAATTCTACCGTTTCAAAAATGACCTCTAAATCTCTAATAGCTTCTGTGGTTGGAATTAAAGGATTTTTTTCCTGAGTGACAACAGGCTTATAAGGCAGTTCCTCTTCTAAGTCTAAGGTGTGAACAATTACCTCTTTGGCTAGTGCTGGTGCCTCTGTTTCTAACTCTTCTTCTTCAGGCTCTAAACTAAAAATAGTCGGAGGCACAGGACTTAAATTAAAGGCTGCACGCTGGTCTTCTTCTAGGGTATGTATGATTTTCTTTGACTCTGTATTAACAATGTCATTTTGTTGCTCTTGGTTAAAACCCGTGGCAATTACAGTTACTGCTATGGCCTCTCCTAAGCTTTCATCGTCTCCAACCCCCATAATTATATTGGCTCCGTGACCTGCTTCTGACTGAATGTATTCATTTATTTCTCCAATCTCATCGATGGTGATTTCTTGAACGCCAGAGACTATAAGTAATAATACATTTTTAGCTCCTGTAATTTTATTGTCATTTAAAAGGGGAGAGTCTAATGCTTTTGAAATGGCCTCGTGAGCCCTTCCAGAACCAGAGGCAGAAGAGGAACCCATAATAGCAGTGCCAGAATTAGCTAGCACTGTTTTGGCGTCTCTAAGGTCAATGTTCTGAGTGTAGTGGTGGGTAATAACTTCTGCAATTCCTTTGGCTGCAGTGGCTAAAACCTCATCTGCTTTAGAAAATCCAGCTTTAAAGCCTAGGTTTCCGTATACGTCTCTAAGCTTGTTGTTATTAATAATTATTAGTGAGTCTACCTGTGATCTTAATTTTTCAATTCCTTTTTGGGCTTGTTCAGAACGCATTTTACCTTCAAACTGAAACGGAATGGTGACAATTCCCACCGTTAAAATGTCTAGCTCTTTAGCCATTTTTGCAATCATAGGGGCTGCTCCTGTACCGGTGCCACCACCCATTCCTGCAGTAATAAACACCATTTTAGTGGTGGTGTCTAGCATGGCCTTTATGTCTGTCATACTTTCCAAGGCAGATTGCTCTCCCACTTCTGGGTTAGCACCAGCTCCTAAGCCTTCTGTGAGAGATAATCCCAACTGAATTTTATTAGGTACTGGACTGTTTTGTAATGCTTGTGCGTCTGTATTACACACTACAAAGTCTACACCGTTAATTCCGGATTGGAACATGTGATTAATGGCATTGCTACCACCACCACCTACGCCAATCACTTTAATTACGTTGCTTTGGTTTTTTGGAAGGTCAAAGGCGATGCTGTCAAATTCGCTGTAATCACTCATAAATATTAGTTTTTGTGCTTATTTTTATTCAGCGTTATCTAAAAAATCTTTCAATTTCTCTGACCATTTGTCAAAGATGTTTTTTCTGGGGGCCTTTGGAGCTTTTGTCTCTTCTGTGTTCTGCTCTTCAGTGCCCTTTTCTTCTGTCTCTTCCAAAGCAGGCTGTTCTGGCGCGTATTTGGCGTCAGAGGCTACTGCATTCATTAGGAGCCCTACCCCTGTAGCATATAATGGAGAAGCAATCTCTTCTTCTGAATCTCCAGCCAAATGTTCATTAGGATACCCAATACGGGTATCCATTCCGGTAATATACTCTACCAATTGTTTTAAATGCTTGAGTTGGCTTCCACCTCCTGTAAGTACAATACCGGCAATGAGTTTTTTCTTTTGCTCGTCATGACCGTAGTTCTTAATCTCTACATATACCTGCTCTACAATTTCTACTACCCTTGCGTGAATAATTTTTGAAAGATTCTTTAGAGTAATTTCTTTAGGATCTCTTCCTCTAAGACCTGGAATAGAAACAATTTCATTTTCTTTATTTTCACCAGGCCAAGCAGATCCAAATTTAATTTTTAACAATTCCGCTTGTTTTTCTATAATAGAACAGCCTTCTTTAATATCTTCTGTAATGACATTTCCTCCAAAAGGAATGACTGCCGTATGGCGAATAATACCATCTTTAAAAATAGCTAGATCTGTGGTTCCTCCTCCAATGTCTATAAGAGCTACACCCGCCTCTTTTTCTTCTTGGCTTAAAACAGCATTGGCAGAAGCCAAGGGTTCTAGAGAAATTTCCCCTAACTTTAAGCCGGCGCTCTTAATACAGCGAACAATATTTTTTATGGAAGATACCTGTCCTACTACCACGTGAAAATTAGCCTCTAAACGGCCACCGTACATGCCAATAGGTTCTTTAATTTCTGCCTGCCCGTCTACCTTAAATTCTTGAGGTAGTACATGAATGATTTCTTCTCCAGGAAGCATAACTAATTTATACACCTGGTTGCAGAGGTTGTCTACGTCATCTGGGCCAATCACTTCTTCTGCATTAGCTCTTGTAATATAATCTGAATGCTGTAGAGAACGAATGTGCTGACCTGCAATTCCTACAGATACGGTGTCTATTTTTAATCCAGAATCTGTCTCTGCCTGGCTTATGGCTTGTTGTATAGATTCTATGGTTTGGGTAATGTTATTTACCACACCCCTGTGCACACCCAAACTCTTGGCTTTTCCTATCCCAAGAATCTCAATCTTTCCGTACTCGTTTTCTTTTCCAATAATGGCTACAATCTTTGTAGTTCCAATATCTAAGCCAACAGAATAATGTGTCTCTTTCATTTGAGTCTTATTATAGTTTTTTTGGTGGATACCACCTGATTTTTAAACCTCACGTCTACCAGTTTGTAATTTGCCAGACTATGGTCATTTATTGCTTTATTATAAAAAGCTTTTAGTTTAGATGTTTTTTCTTGTAACTCCTGGGCGTCACCCCAAACCACATCAAAATCTTCCATCCTACACTTAAGCGTATAATGTTTTTCACTTTGCACTTCTATGCCCACTATGTTCTTAGTTAAAAAAACATCTTGTGCTATAAATGCTACTATCTTATGACAATCCTCTAAGCTTTTCTTAGATAGATTTCCAGTAATTATTGGAACCCTAGCAGAGTAAAACTCAGAAAGCGGCATGACTTCTCCCTGTTCATCTAAATAGAAAACAGAATCTGTCACTACTCTTGCTGCGGGTGTTCTTTGCGTCAGCAAAGCCCTAAGTGCCCCATCTACAGTTATATAAACTGTGGCATTTTGAAGCATTGGATCTTCATTGAGCCACCGCTCAATTGTACTCAAAGCTACTTTTTCTTTAGGCTGTTTTAATAGGCCTTTGTTTTTTAGTATTAACAATTTATTAACCGCTGCATAGTTGGTGTATAAGTTGTCCTTTTCTGTGAATTCTAGCTCAATCCCCTCTATAATTCTCTTGTTATTTCTTTCATTAGTGAAGGCGTATAAGCCAATTAAAGCAGAGGCTAGCAAAAGTATTTGAAGTGCGTTTAACAATTTTTTCATAGTAGTGCTGCTTTAATTTTAGGGACTTCTAATCCAATGTCTCCAGCCCCTAGAGTGACTATAATTTTTGGGTTTATTTTCACAATACGGTCTACCAAGTTTTTTTTATTTAAAAGTGCTTTTTCTGGAGCAGTGATCTTTTCTAAAAGCCAGGAGGAACTCACCCCATCTATAGGTAATTCCCTTGCTGGATATATATCCAATAGATACACCCGGTTAAAGAGAGACAAACTGCTGGCAAATTCTGCAGCAAAATCTTGGGTTCTTGAGTATAAGTGTGGCTGGAACACCACTGTGATTTCTCCAATGGGATAGAGGGATCTTAAACTTTCGTATACGGCCTTTATAGCTGTAGGGTGGTGGGCGTAGTCATCTATAAACACCCTATTCTCCTTTTTAATTTCATATGAAAAACGCCTAGCCACTCCTTTAAAAGTGACCAAAGCGGCTATTAGTTTCTCTACCGCTACTCCTTGGCTCTCTGCCATAGCAAAAGCTACCAAAGCATTAAGTAAGTTATGAGTGCCAGGCATAGGGAATACCACCTTTTTAAAAACAGCTTTTGGAGTGTGCAAATGGGCGTAGATATTTCCGTGCTCATAACGGATTTCTGAAAGATAATAATCTGAGGTTTCTAAAAGACCATAGGTGGTACCCGGAATCTGAACAGACTCATGTACAAATAAGCGCCCCGATGGTTTAACTCTTTTAGCAAAATCCTCAAAAGCCTCTTCTAAGCTTTGGATATTCTTATAAATATCTAAATGGTCTGCGTCTGTTCCTGTTATACAAGCAACATTTGGGCTTAAAGTTAGGAAAGACCTGTCAAATTCATCTGCTTCTACCACTGTAATAGCGGTATCTTTCAATAGTAAGTTGCTATTAAAATTATTGGCTAAGCCTCCTAGAAAAGCAGTAATACCCACACCAGAAGCGTCTAATAAATGCGCTAATAAACTTGAGGTAGTAGTTTTACCATGAGTACCCCCTACGGCATATGAAAAACTGTCTGCTGTAATAATTCCTAAAAGAGCAGCCCTTTTAAGCATGCTGAATTTATGTAAATTAAAATACTCAAATAAGACAGTGGTCTTTGGAACAGCGGGCGTGTAAATGATTTTTACCGTTTCTTGTTGTTTAAATGCTTCAGGGAGTAAAGAAAGGTGGTCTACATAAATAAGTTCCATTCCCATAGCCTCAAGATCTGCTGTGATAGCTGAGGGCGTAGCGTCATAACCTCCCACTTTTGCGCCCTTTAAAAAACAATACCTAGCCAAAGCAGACATACCAATGCCGCCAATGCCTAAAAAAAAGTATGTCTCTTGCTGTGGGCTCATTTATTAGCTTTATTTATATTTTTATAAGAGTTCCATTATTGTGTTTACAATAACTACAGTAGCATTTGGCTTGGCTGCGGCTTTCATAGCATCCGTCATGCTTTGCTTAGCTTGCTGGTCTTCTAACAAGCGTTCAAAAAGTGGTTTAAACTCCTTTTCTAATTGTTTTTCAGCCACCATAGCACCCGCTCCCATTTCAGTAACGGCTAAGGCATTTTTAGTTTGGTGGTCTTCTGCAACATTAGGAGAAGGAATAAATATAGCTGGACGGCCTATGAGCATGATCTCTGAAATAGCGCCTGCACCTGCTCTTGAAATTAATAGATCTGCTGTGCTGTAGGCCAAAGGCATTTGAACAATAAAATCTAAGACCTTTACATGGTCACTCTCGTAATTTTTATACTGCTCATAATACAAACTCCCGCACTGCCAAAGCAACTGCACGCCTTTTTCTTTAAAGTAAGGAAGCTGCGCCGCTATGTATTCATTTATTTTTTTAGCACCCATACTACCTCCTAGCACTAATAATACCGGTTGCGTTTCCAGTAAACCAAAGGCAGCTAAAGCCTCCTTTTTCTCTGCTAATAGGCCAGAAATATCTGAACGAATGGGATTGCCTGAAAGCACTAGACGCTCCTTTGGAAAATACTGCTGCATATTGGGGTATGCTACGCAAATGGCTTGCGCCTTTTTAGCCAACCATTTATTGGTAAGTCCTGCATAAGAATTTTGTTCTTGAATAAGGGTAGGAATACCTAAAAATTGCGCCATTTTTAATAAGGGAGCAGAGGCATAACCGCCAGTTCCAATAACCATATGAGGTTTAAATCTGATAAGTATAAAAAAAGATTGGCCTAGGCTGTATAAAAGTTTAAAGGGAAATAATAAAAGGGCAATAGATATTTTTCTAGATAAACCAGAAATCCATAATCCTTTTATGGGGTATCCTAACTGAGGCACTTTCTGCATTTCCATCTTACCCAGAGCTCCAACAAATAAAAAGGAAGCAGACGGATAAGCGGCCTTTAAACCCTCTGCAATAGCTATTGCAGGATAGATATGACCTCCTGTCCCCCCTCCAGATAATATGAATTTATAATTGCTCACTTAAAATCTCTAAGGGGTTAGTTTCTTCATCTGCTAAAGGGCCCTGAGCCACTAAATTATTTTTGTTGCTGGCGCTTAAAAGAATCCCAAGGGCCAAACAGGTCATCCAAATAGAGGTTCCTCCGCTGCTAATCAGTGGCAAGGTCTGCCCAGTCACAGGCAATAAGGAAACCGCCACACCCATATTAATAAAGGCCTGAAATATAATAGGCAATCCTACCCCTACAGCTAATAGCTTACCAAAAAAACTAGGAGAACTATTGGCAATTACTATAATTCTAATGAGCATAAACAAATAGATTCCCAAGATTAAAAAACCTCCAAATAAGCCGTATTCTTCAATGATAATAGCAAAAATAAAATCCGAGGAGCTCTGAGGTAAGAAATTTTTCATCACACTTTTTCCAGTACCCAACCCAAATACACCACCAGTAGCTATGGCTATTTTAGCACGTTCTACTTGGTAATCTGCTTCTGTCACTTCTTCTGATGAAAAATTTTCAATACGGCTTATCCAAGTGTCTACCCTATTGGGAAACAAACCTGGAAAAGCCTTGGCAGTCATTACAAATAACACTCCCATAACTAGTGCAGTGGTGGCAATTCCCAACAAATACTTAATAGGGTAACCACCAAGAAAACAAAGCGTCATCACCATAGCAAACATAATAGCTGCCGTAGAAAAATTGGCTGGAAACACCAAAGCAACTACTGTAAAAACAGGCAGCCAAAGGGGTAATATAGATGCTGAAAATGTAATAGGCGTTTCTCTAATTTTAGAGAGGTACCTGGCTATGTAAACCATAAGTACCACCATGGCTAAAGTAGAGGTTTGGAATCCAATAGAAGTAAAAGGAATTTTAATCCATCTACTGGCATTGGCCCCTCCAATAGTGCTTCCCTGTGCTAGTGTGTATATAAGTAACAGAATAACTACTGGTAGTCCAATAAGTGACAGCCCCTTAAAAAAATGAGTGGGGATTTTATGTACTCCAAACATAATTCCAAAGCCCATAATGAGCAAGAAAGCGTGTTTGGCCAAATAACCAATTGCCGTTCCATTCTGAACCACATTTTCTAAATTACCACTAGCACTGTAAACTGGTAAAAAAGAAATGAGGGATAGCAGGGCTATAATGGCCCAGGTGGCTTTGTCTCCTTGTATGTTTTTAAATACACTCACTTATAGGCTTCTTACAGCTTCTTTAAATTGGTTACCTCTATCTTCATAATTTATAAATAAATCAAAACTAGCGCAGGCTGGAGACAGTAAAACGGTATCTCCTTTTTCAGAAACCTTAGATGCAATTTTCACTGCTTCTTCCATAGACGTAGTCTCTATTAAAATATCTGCAGCTTTTGAGAAAACACTTTTAAGTGCTTCATTGTCTATACCCAAACAAATAATGGCTTTTACTTTTTCGCGCACCATAGACATAAGTGGCATATAGTCATTGCCTTTGTCTACACCCCCTACAATCCATACAATAGGTGTTTTAATACTTTCTAGGGCGTAATAGGTAGCGTTTACATTAGTTGCCTTAGAGTCATTGATATAGTGAACATGCTGTATTTTAAGCACTTTCTCTAAGCGGTGGGGGGCTCCTTGAAAGTGCTGTACACTATTTCTAATGGTTTCCTTTCTAATTTGAATTAAAGTAGCCGCGGCAGCAGCTGCCATGGTATTCTTTACATTGTGCGTGCCTTCTAGGGCTAAAGTGTCAATCTGCATGCTATATGAGTTAGTGTCCAATATTATTTTTATATTTTGAGCGTCTACAAAGGCGCCTTCTGTGAATTTTTTTTGAGTGCTAAATGGAATTCTCTTAGATAAAATATGTTGCTTTGACATGGCCGCTTGAATAAAGGGGCAGTCTGCGTCATAGATTAAATAATTTGCCGCAGTCTGGTTTTTAGCAATCCTAAATTTAGCGGCTATATAGCGTTCCATATCATAGCCATAACGGTCTAAGTGGTCTGGACTAATATTGGTAATCACTGCAATATGAGGTCTAAAATTTTCAATATTATCTAACTGAAAACTACTGAGTTCAAGCACGTAGTAGTCTACAGTAGCGGCTCCTTTTAAAAGAGACTCATAGACCAAACCTGCAAAACTCACCCCAATATTACCGCCCATTTTTACTGCGTATCCTTCAGACTTTAAAATGTGATGAATAAGCATGGTGGTGGTGGTTTTACCATTGCTGCCCGTAATACCAATAAGCGTAGCCTTTGTATAATAAGACGCAAATTCTACCTCATCTATCACTTTAATCCCAGCGGCACGCAGGGCCAAAACCAAGGGTACCGTATTTGGAATTCCAGGGCTTTTAACCACTAGAGAAGCGGCCATAACAGCTGCTTCACTGTGTCCCCCTTCTTCCCATTTAATTTCATGTTGTATAAGAACGTTTTTAAAAGCCTGTTTTATAAGACCTTTATCTGAGACCAGTACTCGGTACCCTTGCTGCTGCCCCAAAAGGGCTGCTCCAACACCACTTTCACCGCCACCTAAAACAACCAATTGCTTCATTACCTAAGTTTTAGAGTCACAATGGTTAAGACGGCTAGAAAAATTCCCACAATCCAAAAACGGCTAACAATCTTACTTTCATGATAGCCCAATTTTTGGTAGTGGTGGTGCAGCGGAGACATGAGAAAAATACGCTTTCCCTCTCCCCATCTTTTTTTTGTGTATTTAAAATACCCCACCTGTAACATCACAGAGAGTGACTCTGCAAAAAAGATCCCACAAAGCAGAGGTATGAGTAATTCTTTTCTAATAATAATAGCTATCACAGCAATAATGCCTCCAATAGTGAGGCTTCCAGTGTCTCCCATAAAAACCTGAGCAGGAAAAGCATTGTACCATAAAAATCCTATAAGCGCCCCAATAAAAGCTGCAATAAAAACCACTAGCTCACCTGCCCTTGGAATAAACATAATATCTAAATAATTAGAGAAAATGACATTTCCAGAAATCCAAGCAAAAACCCCCAAGGTAACCGCTATAATAGCAGAGGTTCCCGCAGCCAACCCGTCAATACCGTCTGTGAGATTGGCGCCATTAGACACCGCAGAGACAATAAAAATAACCACAGGAATAAAAATTAACCAAGCGTAATCTTCCGCATCATCTCCCATCCAAGAAATCCAGCTGCTATACTCTAATTCATTGTTTTTTGTAAAAGGAATGGTAGTTTTTGTAGACTTTATTTCAGGTCCTAGAAAACTGCTTTTCACCAGCTCTGACTTATTTAAAGCCACCTCTTCTTTCATGGTCACACTAGGGTGAAAATAAAGCGTAGCCCCTACTATTAAACCCAATACTACTTGCCCCAACACCTTAAAAGCACCCTTTAAACCAGCTTTATCCTTTTTGAATATTTTAATGTAATCATCTACAAAACCAATAGCCCCCATCCAGAGCGTAGCTACAATTAAAAGCACTATATAAACTTCTGCCAGCTTGGCAAACAACAGAACAGGCACTAGAGTAGCTAGTATAATAATAAGCCCTCCCATTGTAGGTGTTCCAGCTTTTTGCTTCTGTCCTTCCAAACCAAGATCTCTCACGGTTTCTCCTATTTGTTTGCGCTGTAAAAATTCAATGATTTTCTTTCCAAAAACAGTGGCAATTAAAAGAGATGTAATCACCGCCAAAGAAGCTCTAAAGGTGATAAACCCAAAGAGGCTAGCCCCCGGAAACTGATACTTTTGCTCTAAAAAATCAAATAAATAATACAACATATGCTCTGGACTTATTCCTCCAATAAGGTGAGGTGTTCTTTTACAATTTCAAAGTCATTAAAAGGGCTGCGCACCCCATTTACTTCCTGATAATGCTCATGGCCTTTTCCAGCTATAAGTATAATATCTTTAGGCCCGGCCAATTGGCAAGCTGTTTTAATAGCCTGCTTTCTGTTTTCAATCACCAGCACTTTTTTTATATCTAACGCAGATACCCCTGCTTCCATCTCTTCAATAATCACTGTAGCATTTTCAGATCTAGGGTTGTCTGAGGTCAAAATAAGCAAGTCACTCTTTTCTGCTGCAATCCCACCCATAAGCGGTCTTTTCCCTTTATCTCTGTCTCCTCCACAGCCCACTACAGTAATGAGCTTTTCATTTTTAGTGCGAATACCACTAATAGTGTCTAATATATTTTCTAAAGCGTCTGGTGTATGCGCGTAATCTACAATAGCAGTAATTTGATCTTTAGACACTAAATACTGAAAACGTCCCGCCACATTCTCTAGCGCACTTATATGCTTTAATACTTCTAATTCTGGAAGCCCTAATAAAGAAGCTGCTGCGTAAATAGCCAGCAAATTATAAGCGTTAAAAGCGCCTAACAAAGAAGTCCAAACTTCTTTTTGGTCTATTTTTAAGAGCTGTCCTGAAAATTGACTTTCTAATACCTGAGCCTTAAAATCTGCCACTCCCTTGAGACCGTAGGTTACTTTTTTAGCCTTGGTGTTTTGAAGCATCACCAACCCATTTTTGTCATCTGCATTTATCAGTGCAAAAGCATCTTTAGACAAACCGTCAAAAAGCTTCTTTTTAGCGTCTCTATAAGCCGCAAAAGTCTTGTGATAATCTAAATGATCTTGGCTCAAATTGGTAAAAATAGCCCCCTGAAATACCAGGCCCTTGGTTCTCATTTGAGCAATCCCGTGAGAACTCACTTCCATAAAACAATAACTCATACCCGCCTGAACCATTTCGTGTAAATAAGCATTAATAGTCAAAGCGTCTGGAGTAGTATGGGCAGTAGGATAGGAAGTCTCACCTACTAAGATTTTAATGGTAGAAATAAGTCCAGAAGGATGCCCGGCTCTTGTAAAAAGCTGATGCAACAGGCTGCTCACCGTAGTTTTTCCATTGGTACCCGTCACGCCAATTAAAGAGAGAGACTTAGAGGGATGGTCATACCAATTAGCAGCCATTACCGCCAAAGCCTCCTGGCTATTTGCCACCTGAACGTAAGTCACACCGCCTGTTAAACTAAGTGGCATATCTTCACAAACCACTCCCACAGCGCCTTTGCTAATAGCAATATCTATATAAGCGTGTCCATCTACAGAAAGCCCTTTAACGGCTACAAACAGGGTGTTTTTAGCAGACTCCCGAGAATCAAAACACAGTCCATCTATGGCCTTAAGGGTACTGCCATTTACAGCCTCAATAGATACTCCGAACAAAAGGTCTTTTAATTCTTTCATAAGCCAGAGAGTACTAGTGCTATTTGAGTTCCTTTTTTAATATCTAAACCAGAGGCCAAAGATTGGCTCACTACTTTTCCACTCCCAACCACCGCTACCTTGCAGCCTAAGTTTTCAAGAAGTGCTATGGCGTCCATTCCAACCATACCGGCTAGATTAGGTATTTTTGAAATTGATTGCTGCATGGCTTTTTTATAGCCTTTATAATCCGCCTCTAAATCTGCAGAAGCCACCCAACTAGCAGAAACTTCTGTTTGTGAAAACTTAGAGGTATACATTTTCTGAGCAATGGCCTTAAAAACTGGCCCAGACACATCTGCGCCGTAATACCCCACACTCTTGTCTGGTTCATGAATGACCACAATACAAGAGTACTCAGGATTGTCTGCTGGAAAATAGCCAGAAAAAGTAGAAATGTATTTTAATTTATTTGGGTCTCCAGAGGCATAATTCATTTGGCAGGTACCTGTTTTTCCAGCCATAGAAAAATTTGGATCATATAAACCGTGACCAGTACCCCCCTTTGTCTGTACAATGTCCTTTAGTATTTTTTGCACCTTAGCCACCGTTTCTTTTGAGCAGATAGAAGGATTTATAACTGTTTTATTAAATTTTTGAATAACAGCACCACCCCTTCTAATCTCTTTAATAAGCCTGGGCTTTACCATCTCTCCACCATTGGCTATAGCATTGTAAAAAGTAAGGGTTTGCAAGGGCGTTAAAGACACCTCATAGCCATGAGACATCCAAGCCAAAGACACTCCAGACCAACCTTTTTCTCCAGGGTACCTAATAACAGGGTCTCCCTCTCCCCTCACAGGCAGTCCTAATGGCTGGTGCAGGTTCATGTTTCTTAAACGGTCAACGTATCTTTTAGGATTGTCCTTATAGTTCTCATTAATCATTTTAGCAAAAGCTGTATTGGAAGATACTTTCAAGGCCTTAGCGGCTGATATTTTTCCGTATCCACCTAATTTTGAGTCACTTACCGTCCTGTCAAAAACCTTATATTTTCCTCCTTGGGTATCAATAATAGTACCCGTATCTATAACCTTATCTTCTAAAGCTACTACCATTGACATGAGTTTAAAGGTAGAGCCCGGTTCATGTGACTCACCTATAGCATAATTGAGCCTTTCTAAATAGTTGCCTTCTGGGTTCCTGCCTAGATTAGACATGGCCTTTATTTCTCCGGTCTTAGTTTCCATAACCACCACGGTTCCATGGTCTGCTTTGTATTTCACTAACTGCTCTAATAAGACATGGTGTGCAATATCTTGTATATTAATGTTAATGGTAGAAATCACATCTGACCCCTCCTGTGGCTCTTTAATATTTCCGGACCCTAGCGGTTTCCATTGTCCTTTTGCTATTTTTTGCTTGAGCCTCTTTCCTTCTATTCCTTTTAAATAATCATCAAAGGCTCCTTCCAATCCTACTCTGGTGACATTGCCCTTATTATCAGTACTTACAAAACCAACACTTCTGGCTGCCATTTCTCCCAGCGGGTGCTCTCTAACCGTTTTCTGTGAAACCACAAAACCACCTTTGTATGGCCCCTTAGCAAAAAGAGGGAAATCCTTAATTCTTTTATAAGACTCATAAGAAAGGTTAGAGGCTATGAGCGCATATCTATTTTGAGTGGCGTTTGCCTTTCTAAGTCGCTCCTCATAAAAAGAAGCAGGCTTCTTAAGCAATACACCCAATGAATCTGAAAGTGCGCTCACTGCCTTTTCAAAGTCTTTTTGTTTAACGGTCACAGCGTCAAAGCGAATTTCATATCTAGACACCGAAGTGGCCAACATACTGCCATCGTCTGCGTATAAACTCCCTCTGCTAGGTTCAATAGTCACTACCCTCTCTGTTCTCTCTAATGCTAATTTTTTATATTTAGCTCCTTGATTTACCTGTGTATTTAAAAGAGAAGCCCCTATAGCAATAGCAAAAAGGACTAAAAAAGCAACTACTAAATAAAGGCGCTTTAAAATTTGTCTCTCTTTCATACTACTGATTATTGACGTTTGTTAATCTTGGAGTCTACTACTATTTTAACTGCAGGAGTCTCTGGAGGAAAAATTTCAAGTGCAAGCACTCTAAGAGTTATATTAGATTCTAATTGGGAACGCTGCAACTTAGATCTCAAGCCTACATATTCATTCTTAAGTGCCTTTACCTGGTCACTCAAGCTAGCTATCTTATAAACCTTGCTTTCCGCCTCATGGGCAGCGCTAATCATAACCGCTCCCAAAATAGCTATATAAATAAAAAAACGCCAATGCTTTGGGGCATCATCCCCAATAAGAAAAGAACCTTTTAAGATACTAAGCAAAGATGTTTTCACTATTTCTGTTTTATTTTTTTAATTGGTTTCTCTGCCACCCTAAGCTTGGCACTTCTAGAGCGTGTATTAAGCTTAAGCTCTTCTTTAGATGGTACCTGTAGGCCTCCTACCTTTTTTAAAGGCACCTCAAAACGCCCAAATACATCTTTTTCTGGCTCGCCTTCAAACTGACCCGCTCTTATAAAACGCTTTACCAACCTGTCTTCCAAGGAATGGTAACTAAGCACGCTTAGCCTGCCGCCAGGCAAAAGCAAATCTGGAGCCTGTTCTAAGAGTTCTTTAATTACTTGTATTTCCTGGTTTACCTCTATACGGATGGCTTGGTATATTTGAGCCAACAGTTTATGATCATTAAAACCTTGTAGTATTCCAGAAAGAGACTCCTTAAACTGAGTAGTTGTTGTAATAGGGTTTGTTTCTCTATAGGCTATTACAGCAGCAGCTATGGCCTTTGAATTCCTCAAATCTCCATACTGGAAAAATAAATCGCTTAAGGCTTCTTGGGTGTAGGTAGCCACTACGTCTTTAGCACTTAGGGCAGCGCTTTGGTTCATTCTCATGTCTAGGTCTCCATCAAAACGAGTAGAAAACCCCCTGGCTCCTTCATCGAACTGGTGTGAAGAAACTCCAAAATCTGCCAATATACCGTTTACCTGTTTTACGCCGTAAAAACGCAAAAACTGTTTAATGAACCTAAAGTTTTCATTTATGAGCGTAAAACGCGTATCGGCCAAGGTATTGGCCAAAGCATCTTTATCCTGATCAAAAGCAAATAACTTTCCATCTGGCCCAAGCTGCCTTAAGATTTCTGTACTATGGCCACCGCCACCAAAGGTGACATCCACATAAATACCAGAGGGGTCTATGGCTAAGCCAGCCACAGTTTCCTGCAGCATGACTGGACTATGATAAGGTGTTGTTTTCATCTCCCATTACTTCTTCTGCCAGACTTGCAAAGTCTTGCGCGGTCTCTTCCAAGACCAATTCATATTGCGTTTTATCCCAAATCTCAAGAATATTAATAGCTGCGCTCAAGACCACCTCATTGGTAATTCCTGCTATACCTATTAAATTTCTTGGAATGAGCAAGCGGCCACTAGTGTCTATCTCTACCACTTTCACCCCTGCGGTGAACCTTCTAATAAAATCATTGTTCTTTTTTACAAAGCGGTTCTTTTCATTCATCTTCTCCATTAGCAATTGCCATTCAGCCATGGGATACAACTCTAGGCAATCTCTAAATACCGCTCTTTTAATTACAAAACCACCAGCAAGCACAGGAGACAATTGCCCCTTTAGAGCTACAGGAAGCATGATCCTTCCCTTAACGTCTGCCTTGCAATCATATGTGCCAATGAGTGAAACCACTGTGTGTTTTTATAGATATAAATTCAAATATAATTGATTTTTTACCACTTTTTACCACTTTTTACCACTTTGTTGATAAGTTCTCATATTTCAGCGGTAAATCTGTCACAAACAACCCCTTTTCAATTTTTAAGATGGCAATAAAAGATCTTATTACTATTTAAATGAAATGCCTATATTTGCCAACTTAGGCTATAAAGAAGTCATGACGCACCCAATCATAACAGACGGAAAATACAAATACGTATCCTTAGGAGAAGGCAGTTCTATTGTTATTCTTCATGGACTTATGGGAGGCCTCAGCAACTTTAAAGGTGTTATGGACCATTTTCCTTCTAAAGGATATAGGGTCATTGTGCCAGAATTGCCTATCTATGATATGCCGCTTTTAAAAACCACTGTAAAAAGCTTTGCTAGTTATGTAGACGGTTTTCTAAAACACCTGAAGCTCACAGATGTTATTCTAGTTGGGAATTCACTAGGGGGCCACATTGCCCTTTTAGAAACCAAAACAAATCCTAGTCTAGTAAAGGCTTTGGTGATTACTGGTAGCTCTGGGCTTTATGAAAGCGCCATGGGTGACGGATATCCTAAAAGAGGTGACTACGAGTTTATTAAGAAAAAAGCAGAGGAGGTTTTTTACAATCCTGCTGTTGCTACAAAAGAGATTGTAGATGAGGTATTTGCAACGGTTAACAATAGGCTTAAGCTAATTAAAACGCTTGCTATTGCTAAAAGTGCCATTAGACACAATATGTCAAAGGACCTTCCGAAAATGAAAAATCCTACCTGCATAATTTGGGGTAGAAATGACGGTGTAACCCCTCCCAATGTAGCCGATGAGTTTAATGCATTGCTACCCAATTCAGATTTATTTTGGATTGACAAATGTGGTCATGCACCTATGATGGAGCACCCAGATACCTTTAACACCATCCTAGAAGAATGGTTGGTAGCTAAAGGCATCTAATAGTAAAATAAATCTTCATGAAAATTACTTCTGCAGAATTTGTAATGAGCAATGCTCATGTAGATAAATGCCCTAAAGAGCTACTTCCTGAGTACGCATTTATTGGCAGGTCTAATGTGGGAAAATCTTCACTGATCAATATGTTAACGGCTAAAAAAAGCTTGGCTAAAACATCTGGTAGACCTGGAAAAACACAGCTTATAAATCACTTTAAAATAAATGCCAATTGGTTTTTGGTAGATTTACCTGGCTATGGGTACGCCAGGGTTTCTAAAAAAAATAAAAAAACTTTTCAAAAATATATCACAGATTATTTTATGAAAAGAACACAATTGGTATGTGCCTTTGTGCTGATTGACATTAGACACGAGCCCCAGCCCATAGATATTGATTTTATTAGTTGGATGGGTGAAAACCAAATTCCATTTTGCATTGTCTTTACTAAGGCAGATAAATTAAAGCCCGCTATTATTGCTCAACACGTGGCTGCCTACCAACTAAAACTCACTGAAGATATTTTTGAAGTAGCACCAGAACATTTTATAACATCTTCTTCTAAGCACTTAGGAAAAGAACCTTTATTAGAATACATTGGGGGCGTGAATGACAAGTTCTTTACAGCCACTAAGGTGTAGGCTAATTAATGGTTTAGCTCTGTTTAATAACTCTATTTTATTTTTTGAATTAGCCCTGCTTAATCTCAAGTTTCTCTGCAAAATAATCACAGAAATCTCTCATAGTAGCAGTCATTTTCTCATCTTGGGTGGCTTTTAAAAAAGTGTCAGACATGGCTACCAAAGTTTGATGAAAGAAAATTTTCATTTCATCTACTGGCATATCTTTGGTCCAAAGATCAATTTTAAGCGACTCTTTTTTCTCACTATCCCAAACAGATAACAACATAGCTTTAGCCTCTTCTTTGTCTACGCCCCCGTCTTCTGCAGACCACATTAATTTTTTTGGAATCTTATTTTCATCTAAGGTCACCTGTAATAATATCTCTGAAATATGATTATTTTTCATTATTTTTTTGGTTTGTAAGAAGCGTTTTTTAACAGATCTACCGCGCTTGTGCGCAGGAGTTTTTCAAGATCTTCTCCGTGTTTATAATAATATGCTTTGGCCAACTGAAGGCCTATAAATTGACCTATTCTCCCAGGAGACTCCGTGTCAATGTCTAATTTGAATTTTGAAAAAGGAGCTGGAAATAAAAACCTAGGCGACAAATCTGGTTGTGTGCTGTAGAGGTATTGGTTTTCTATAAAGTTTCTCCATACCTGTGCTTCATTTTCTAACGCCCATTGGTATTCTTGCTCTGTATAATGCAACTGCTCTGCAGGACTGGCATGTGGCCAAAGCAAAGATTGTATCCATAATTTCTTACCCTCATAAACCATTTTTGATAAAAAATAAGTCTGATCTGGACTTGGCACATATTGGGCAGAAAGGGCCGCAGCCACATCTATAACTAGATATTTATTATCTAGATCTTGCTTTATGTACTTAGGAAAAGACTGGTAAAACTCATGAGTTGGCCCTAAGTAATTATCTAGTGCCAGCAACCAAATAGAATCTGTTACAATGACTTTATTCATATAGTCTACCTCTGAGGTGAGTGTATATATTTCAGGTGTTTTTGAGTTTGGGTAATAATGCAAAAAGTGCTTAAAGAGGTGCTCTAGATTTTCTTTAAAAGGATTAAAATCCTGAAAAGCTGTCCCTACCTCTCCTAAAAGCTTGTCTTCAATTGGGTTTTGAAGTTTAGCTTTCCAAACAGAATCTGGGGTTTGAACTGGAAAAAAAAACGGATACTGAGTCTTTAGGCTCAAAAGATCTTCTGGACCGCCATTTTTAAAAGCGGTGTCAAAGCGGATTATTTTTAAAGAAACATTCTGAGACTGTATTAGGTTTTCAAGGGTAGTTTCCTTCCTGCATGCAAACATTAAACAAGCAATCAAGAGTCCCCCTAATAATAGAAAAACAAAAGAATTAGTTTTTTTCTTTAATATTCTCATGATTGGACTTAGTTTTATAGCGCAAAGTTAACAGTTTAAAAGCAAATAGGCTTAGATATGCATACAGAAAAAATCATAGAACACATTGTTAATTGGCTTAGAGAATACGCAAAAAGTTCAGGGTCAAAAGGTTTTGTTATTGGCGTATCTGGCGGAATAGACTCTGCTGTCACCTCTACACTTTGCGCCCTTACGGGGCTAGATTTGCTTTGCTTAGACATGCCCATTCACCAAGCGGAGTCTCAAATTTCAAGAGCCCGAAATCACACAGTCTGGCTACAATCAAAATATAAAAATGTACGTAATGAAAGGGTGCACCTAAGCCCTGTTTTTGACAGTTTAATTAAGGAACTGCCCCCAGTGAAAAATGAAGAGCAACGCTTTATGAGCCTGGCCAACACAAGGGCAAGACTCAGAATGACTAGTCTTTACTATTTTGCAGCTCTAGAGCGCTATCTAGTTGCTGGGACTGGAAATAAAGTAGAAGATTTTGGTGTAGGTTTTTACACCAAATACGGAGATGGAGGTGTAGACTTAAGCCCCATTGCAGATTTATTAAAAACAGAAGTATTTGCCATTGGCCGTGCACTTGGAATAAACAAAGAGATTTTAGAGGCTGCCCCTACAGACGGGCTTTGGGGCGATGACAGGACAGATGAGGAGCAAATAGGCGCCAGCTACCCAGAATTAGAGTGGGCGATGGCCGTGAAAGAACAAGGTAAAAAAATAGAAGATTTCACCGGTAGAGAGGCGGAGGTATATAAGATTTATGACCGCTTAAATAACGCAAACAAGCATAAAATGAATCCCATTCCGGTCTGCGTCATTCCCAATAGCTACTTAAAATAAAACATGACAAACATACTCATTGCTTTTTAAGACAAGACCCTGTTGAGTTTCTTATTTAGAAGGCTGTAAAGCTGCAAATAAGAAACCAATTCCTCCTTAGTTTCCTGATGATCTTTTTCCAAGTCTCTAGTGGTTTCTTGCATGGCTGCCATTCTTTTTTTAATCAAAAAACAACGAAGGCTCAATATGGTCTCTGTCACCAATTGAGAAATACTTAAAGACTTGTCTTTGGGGAAAATATTTTTTTTCTCCCACTGGCCTAAGTGGTATTTCTCCTCTTCCATGAGAATAGAGGAAATAGCAGCTCCCAGCTCGGGGCTTTGAGCGCTAATAAAACTAGTCAGGGAAAACTCTTCCGCTTCATTAAAGGTAGTAATAAGCTTAAAATACAGCTCTTTAAAGTGATCCTGTGTAAGCTCTATTTCATCTTCCTGGAGGTCTAAATACACCTTTTCAAAAACACGCTGCTCTACCTTTTTAGGGGTAAGCACCAACTTTCCTTCTTCATTAGACTCCAATAAAAGGTCTTCAAAAGAGGTGGTTTTATGACCGTAAAGCAGCAGAAGTTCAATAATTTTACGTTCCAGAATGTGCTGTACGTTTAGTTTCTCCACTTCAGGAGCTATGGGCTTCACTACCTGAAATCGCTGTGAATCTTGCCCTATAGGCTTTGGTTTAGACTGCACTGCGTCTCTGAGCTCCTTCTTAGTGAGCTGAGCCATGGTATTAAAAAGTACCTGCTCAGAAATATCCATAATTTGAGCACAAGACTGCAAATATACTTCCTGCTTTATAGCATCGGGTATTTTAGCTATACTAGCCACAATATCGCGAATGGTCTCTGCTCTTTTTATAGGGTCATTTCCAGACTCTTGGGCCAATAAAGAGGCCTTAAACTGAATAAAATCCTGGGCATTAGATTCAAAATAGGCTAATATTTCCTCCGTACTGTGACTTTTAGCAAAACTATCTGGATCTTCTCCCTTAGGAAAAGTACATATTTTCACATTCATTCCCTGCTCTAAAATGAGGTCAATCCCTCTAAGAGAAGCCCTAAGCCCAGCAGCATCTCCGTCAAAGAGCACCGTAATGTTTTTAGTAAGGCGGCTTACAAGTCTAATCTGGTCAGAGCTAAGCGCGGTTCCACTAGAAGAAACCACATTTTGAATGCCTCTCTGGAACAATTGTATGACATCTGTATAGCCCTCTACCAAATAGCAGTTGTCTAACTTAGCAATAGACTGCTTGGCCATATAAATGCCGTAAAGCACCTTACTTTTATTGTAAATATCACTTTCTGGTGAATTTAAATATTTAGCTGCCTTCTTATCCTGGGTGAGTATGCGCCCCCCAAATCCAAGCACCCTACCACTCATAGAATGTATGGGAAACATCACCCTACCTTTAAACCTGTCAAAAGTTTTAGCTTCTGCCTGCTCCACACTTGGCTTTACAATAGTTAAACCTGTAGACTCTAAATATTTAAGCTGGTATTTGTTTTCTAATGCAGCCTTAGTAAAACCATCCCATTCATCTAGGCAATAACCCAATCCAAAAGTTTTAATAGTCTCATCTGTAAAGCCACGCTCTTTAAAATAAGAAAGCCCTATGGCTTTGCCAAGGGCCGATGTCCAGAGTATTTCTGAAAAATATGACTGTGCATACTCAGAAACCAAGTACATGCTCTCCTGCTCATTGGCCTGCTCTTTCTGCTCGTCAGATTGAATGGTCTCTTCAATTTCTATCTGGTATTTTTTAGCCAAATACTTAATGGCTTCTGGGTAGGTGAAATGCTCATGCTCCATCACAAAAGCCACTACATTACCTCCTTTGCCACTAGAAAAATCTTTCCAAATTTGTTTTACTGGAGACACCATAAAGCTAGGAGAGCGCTCATCTGTAAAAGGACTAAGCCCTTTAAAATTAGCGCCAGATTTTTTAAGCTGAACAAAGTCACCAATCACCTCTTCAATTCTAGCGGTTTCGTATACTTTGTCTATGGTATTCTTAGAGATCAATCCATTTTGGTTTAGCTTGTAAAAGTAACAAATAAAGACCGCTATTTTACCAAATAGTTATTCTGTCTTCTTTTGGCAAAAACATTTTATCACCTGCTTTTATATCGAATGCATCGTAAAAAGGGGTGGTATTCATTAGAGGTCCATTGACACGCCAAATTGGCGGTGAATGTGAGTTGTTATTAATCCATAGACGAAGAAACTCGTCTTTCATTTTTACCTTCCATATTCTAGCCACTGACAGAAAAAAGCGTTGGTCTGGTGTGAAATTCCCAATTTTCGTTTCCTCTAATCCTACTTGACTCATTTTAAAAGCATCATAAGCCACGGCTAATCCTGCAATATCTGCAGTATTTTCACCCACAGTCATGGGGCCTTTAACATGTAAACTATCTAAGACTGTAAAGGTGCTGTACTGATCAATGACTTGCTGTATTCTAGATTTAAACTTTTCGTAGTCACCTTTTGTCCACCAGTCTTTTACATTACCATCCTTGTCATACTGAGCGCCTTGGTCATCAAAAGTATGAGTTATTTCATGTCCAATAACCATTCCAATACCTCCATAGTTAAGGGCGTCATCTGCCTGATTATCAAAATAAGGGGACTGCAAAATACCCGCAGGAAAGACTATTTCATTTGCTGAAGGATTATTATAGGCTGTAACTGTAGACGGTGTTGTGTACCATTCAGACTTATCTACAGGCTTGCCCAATTTTGCCAGTTCACGCTTATATGCAGAAGAAGAGGCAGATACAATATTTTCAAAATAAGCACCTCTTGCAATACTCAAATTGCTGTAATCTTTCCATTTATCTGGATATCCTATTTTCTTACTCATGGCTGCTAATTTCTCTTTAGCTTTCAGTTTTGTACTGTCGCTCATCCACTCCAGTTGATCTATTCTTATAGCATATGCCTTTTGCACATTATTTACCAAGTCTAACATGCGCTTTTTTGCATTCTCTGGAAAATATTTCTTCACATACAATTGCCCCAGTGCTTCACCCAGGTAATTATCTACTGTACTTGCCATTTTTTCGCCACGAGATTTTTGTACCGCTTGACCAGAAATAACTTTAGTAAACTCAAAAGCAGCATTGACAAAAGGTTTACTCAAGTCATTTGCGTATCCGTCTATGGCATTTGCCTGAAGGTACAGTTTCCAGTTATATATTGGAATGATCTTTAAAAGGGTATTAAGCTTTTCATAGTAGGCAGGTTGAGCCACATCGATAGAATCTGTGTTAGCGCCCAAATCTTGTAAGAAATCTGACCAACCTATATTGGGTTGTGTTTTTTGAAGTGTTGTCACAGCAAACATATTATAATTTGCTTGCACATTGCGGCGTTCAACCCTTGTTTTATGAGAAACTGCAAGCTGCTTATCAATATCGTAAACCAAAGCAGCATTCTTTTGAGCATCTGCGACATTACTCCCTGTAAGTTGAAATAATGTGGTTAGATAAATTTTATAAGCATTCTGTATAGCAACAGTTGAAGAGTCAGAATTAAAATAATAATCTCTATCTGGTAAGCCCAAACCCGTTTGGTAGGCGTGCGCAATATTTATACTACTGTTTTTATCATCAGGACCTATACCAAATGAAATAATAGAACCATTATCTACTTTAATTTCATTTGCCACAAAGTACATTAAAGACTGTATGTCACTAATGGCTACAATCTTAGCAAGTGTGGGTTTAAGGGGGGCGTAGCCAAGCTTTTCAATAGTAATAGTATCCATTCCGGACGCATAAAAATCACCCACTTTTTGCTCAATACTTCCATTGGCATACTCACCATGCCCCAAACTATCCAATATCCCTTGTAAACGAATACGTTGGGGATAATTCATAAACATATAGGCCCCAACTCCAGCTTGAGTAGCCGGTATGGGTATGGAATCATACCACTTGCCATTTACATATCTGTAAAAGTTTTCACCTGGCCTTACTGAGGGATCTATTCCGGTAATTTCAATGAATTTATTTTCTGGAGCCCTTGAATCTGTGCATGACACCAATGTAATTAGTGTCATAATAAGCATGAATATGTGTTTCATGGTTTGGTTATTTTCCACTAATCTAAGGAATTTTTAATGTTTTATTCCTGATCTCTTAGTCTTGAATTCCGTTTTTTGATTTACGGTAGAGGTAAGAGTTAAAAATGTTTCTTTTTGCAAATCTCATTTGCTTGTCAGAATTAACCATTTTTTGAAATACTGTTTTTGGAACACCAAAGTACTCATAAGAAGTGCCGTCAGTAAAAGTAACCTCTAACAATAACCCTTTGTGCTGAAAATCATTAATGCCAGATTCTGCAATTGTTTGCGTGTACTCTTCTAAATATTTTCCCTTTGTTTCTGGTGCAATACTAACTAAAAAGTGGTAACCATCAATAATTTCACGGCTCATTACCTCTGCCTCAATAGCTTTATCATCCCCCTCTTGAAACTTATCTGGGTGCCATTCTTTAACTAAGTTTCTGTATGTTTTTTTTAATACAGACAACTCAATTTCTTGCTCAATATTGAACAATTTCTTATATTGACTAATACGCTTCATAGGGCTTGTTTTTCTATTTGAGGGGCGAAATTACAGCTTTAATCCCAACCTAAAAAGGATTATTAAAATTCTCATTAGTCAGTTAAATTATTACTGAGTCTTGAAGGTGAGTTTAGTGTTTATCAAAAGGAAGATTGCTTTTGTGTTTGCGAAGAATTAAGGCAATAATGATACAGCTTATTATGATGTAATTTTTATTCTTCAATGTTGAATCTCATTTTTAGCAAATCTGGCTTAAAACTTCTTTTTTTATAAGCATTTACAGCGCTTTCATTATTAGCATAGACATCTAATTGGATTTCTGTTAAATTTCTTTCTTTTGCCCAATTAATTAAATTATCAATTATTTTTCCATTTATCCCTTTGCCTCTAAATTTTGGAAACACATACATAAACCCCAAATAAGCATACTGCTTATGTTTTTTGTGTGGTTCTGAGTTTTTAATAAGTGCATAACCTGAACCAATAATTTCTTCATCAATTGTAGCTACTATTATGCGCGCATCTTCTCGTTCAATAAGATCCACTAAATCGTAATATTGTATTGGATCATTTTTTAAATTTGGAGCGAACGGGCGTTCATATGCAATAACTTCTTGCTCAAATAATTTTAAGCTATCTAAGTCTTCTATTTTAGCTGCACGTATTTCCATGTTGTTCATGTCGATTATTAATTTTTATCTTATTTACTGAAGCTGACAGAAGGTTCTAAAATATACCTAAGCATTAGGCGGTCTCCTCAAAGACGCAAAAACCTAAAAAAGGTGACAGTTAAAAGCGAAAAAATTATTTTTCCCTTTCTACCACATAATTGACCATTAAAATTAGTGAGGCTTTGTATGGAGTTTCAGGGTAAGCCTCTAATAAGCCTAAAGCCTCATCTCTGTAGGCCAACATTTGAGTAACGGCATAGTCTAAGCCTCCTAATTCTTTTACTTTTTCTATGAGCTCTTTGACCCTAATTTTGTCTCTATTGTGTTTCTTAACCGTATTGATCATCCAACTTTTATCACTAGCGGAAGCTTGCTGTAAAGCATGAATAAGCGGCAGGGTCATTTTTTGCTCTTTAATATCTATTCCAATAGGTTTGCCTATAGATTTAGTGCCGTAGTCAAAAAGGTCGTCTTTTATTTGAAAAGCCATACCAATGAGACTTCCAAAATGTCTCATGTTTTCTATCTCTGGACTTACAGGAGTTACAGATGCAGCCCCCAAAGCACAGCAAGCAGCTATAAGAGTGGCGGTCTTCTGCCTAATAATATCGTAGTATACCTCCTCTGTGATGTCTAAGCGGCGGGCTTTTTCTATCTGTAATAGCTCGCCCTCACTCATTTCTCTAACGGCTATAGAAATAATCTTAAGCAGGTCAAAATCATCATTATCAATACAGAGTAAGAGCCCTTTGGAGAGTAAATAGTCTCCTACCAACACTGCTATTTTGTTCTTCCAAAGCGCATTGATAGAAAAAAAGCCGCGGCGTTTGTCTGAATCATCTACTACGTCATCGTGCACCAGTGTGGCGGTATGAATAAGCTCTATCACAGAAGCGCCGCGGTAGGTGCGTTCCTGCACCTGCCCACCACCCAGCATTTTGGCGGTTAGAAGCACAAACATAGGCCGCATTTGCTTGCCCTTTCTGTTTACAATATAATAGGTGATTCTATTGAGCAGGGCCACCTTTGAACTCATAGAAGCAAAGAACTTATCCTCAAAAAGGTTCATTTCTTGTTCTATAGGTTCTTTAATCTGGTCTGATATTTTCAATGAATTGTATTTAAAATCTGAAAGTGATATAGCTAGTAAAATTATGAAATTCACATTAGATAAAGCTCTTTAAAAAAACTTATTAAAGCAATAGGCAAACTGCTTTGGTAGCCTTAATTGGAAAGCCCGGCAAATGGCCGGGCTCTCTATATGCTGTGCCCTAAGGCCTAAAATGATAGTTACGCCAACATAGTCACAGGATTCTCAATAAAGGCCTAAAATGATAGTTACGCCAACATAGTCACAGGATTCTCAATAAAGGCCTGTAATGTTTGTAAGAAAGCAGCGGCTGTAGCGCCATCTACTGTCCTGTGGTCACAAGCTAAGGTAAGTTTCATGGTGTTTCCTACTACCACTGCACCGTTCTTAACCACTGGTTTTTGAACAATAGCTCCCACAGAGAGAATAGCAGAATTGGGTTGGTTTATAATAGAAGTAAACTCCTGAATACCAAACATTCCTAAATTAGAAACCGTAAAAGTACTACCCTCCATTTCTGCAGGGGTTAATTTTTTATCTCTGGCTTTACCCGCTAGCTCTCTTACAGCACCTCCAATTTGAGTGAGACTCTGTTGATCTGCAAATTTAACCACAGGAACTACCAAACCATCCGGAACTGCTACCGCAACACCCATATGCACATGGCTGTTAAAGCGCGTTGTGTCTCCCTGCCAAGTAGTGTTTACTTGTGGGTGCTTTTTAAGCGCCATAGCAGAAGCCTTTAACAGCATATCATTAAAGGATACTTTGGTGTCTGGCAAGCTGTTAATCTGAACCCTAGACGCCATGGCCTGTTCCATATCTACCTCAATAGTTAAATAGTAATGAGGCGCAGAAAATTTAGATTCTCCCAAACGCTTGGCAATGACCTTGCGCATTTGAGAATTTTTCTCTTCTGTAAAATGCTCTTCTCCGCTAGCCAATATAGGTGCGACCACTTTTACTGGTGCATTTTGTGCCGCTGGAGCAGCTGCTGCTGGAGCCGGAGCCATAGCATTAGCAGGATTAAAACGCTCTATATCTGCTTTGATAATTCTTCCTTGCTCTCCGCTTCCTCTCACCTCTGAAAGAGAAATTCCCTTCTCCTTAGCTAATTTTTTAGCCAGAGGCGATGCGAAAATTCTTTCTCCATTAGCATGAGGTGCTTCTGGGGCTGCCATTGCTGGCGCAGTCGCTGTTGTCTCTGCCACAGAAGCCATTGCTGTAGGTACAGCAGTTGGATTGAGTGCCGCAGAAATATCGGCTCCTTTGGGGCCAATGATAGCCAGTAAAGAATCTACTGGAGCTGCGCCTCCTTCTTGTATTCCTATGTAAAGTAAAGTTCCGGCATTAAAAGACTCAAATTCCATAGTGGCTTTGTCTGTCTCAATTTCTGCAAGAATATCTCCTTCTTCTACTGCATCTCCTACACTTTTAAGCCAGCTAGCTACTGTTCCTTCTTCCATAGTGTCACTAAGCCTAGGCATATTCACTACAATCACTCCCTCTGGAAGGCTTGTTGCGGCCGGCGTGGTAACTGCTGTTGTTGTTGAATTGGTATCTGCTACAGGACTTAATTCTGGCCCTTTGGCTTCGCCCAATAAAAGTGCACTAATATCTTCTCCTTGGTCACCAATAATGGCTAACAAAGAATCTACAGGCGCTGCGCCTCCTTCTTCTATACCAATATATAGCAAGATCCCTTCGTTAAAAGATTCAAACTCCATAGTGGCTTTATCCGTCTCAATTTCTGCAAGAATATCTCCTTCAGAAATAGCGTCTCCTACTTTCTTTAACCATTTTGCCACAGTACCCTCTTCCATGGTATCACTAAGTCTGGGCATATTTACTACTATCGCCATCTAATTTTATTTATGAGGTAAAAATGGATAATCTTTTTGCTCGTACACCATGTCATATAACTGCTCTTTTGGTGGGTATTCAGAAGCGTCTGCAAAATCTTCACATTCTTTTACAAGATCTTTAACACGCTTGTCTATGGTCTTTATTTGATCATCTGTAGCGTATTTTTTCTTTTTTATAATGTCTAATACCTGAGTAATAGGATCAATTTTCTTGTACTCTTCTACCTCATCTTTAGTTCTATAATGCTGTGCGTCAGACATAGAGTGCCCTCTGTAACGGTAGGTTTTCATTTCTAAGAAAGTAGGACCGCCACCACTTCTGGCACGCTCTACAGCTTTACTCACTTCTTCTGCTACTTTTACAGGATCCATTCCGTCTACAGGACCACAGGGCATTTCATAACCCAATCCTAATTTCCAAATATCTGTACTGTATGAAGTTCTAGCTACAGAAGTTCCCATGGCATAGCCATTGTTTTCACATATAAATACTACTGGTAACTGCCACAACATGGCTAAGTTAAAAGTCTCGTGTAAAGAACCCTGCCTTACAGCACCATCTCCCATATAACACAAAGTAACACCATTTTGCTTAAAGTACTTGTCCGCAAATGCCAGACCAGCCCCTAATGGAATTTGTCCCCCTACAATTCCATGACCTCCGTAAAAACGGTGTTCTCTAGAAAAAATATGCATGGAACCTCCCATACCTTTTGAGGTGCCAGTTACTTTTCCAAATAATTCTGCCATGACCTTTTTAGGATCTACCCCCATACCAATAGGCTGTACGTGATTTCTATAAGCAGTAATCATTTTATCACAACTGAGATCCATGGCGTGAAGGGATCCTGCCAATACCGCTTCTTGTCCATTGTACAAATGCAAGAAACCTCTCACTTTTTGTTGGATGTAAACGGCAGCTAATTTGTCCTCGAATTTTCTCCAGAACAACATGTCTTCATACCATTTAAGGTAGACCTCTTTAGTTATTTTTTTCATATGCTCATATTAGTAGTACTTCCATTAAAATGGAAAACAAAAATACAGATAAAATAGCGACTGCAAAAAAGAATGCAAAAAAAGATAATACAAAAACGTTAATAATATACCATTTGGTATATAAAAATACGTAAAATTTTAACTATCAGTTACTTGAAATTAAATTTTAAGAAGATTTTATTTTAAAAAAGTGGCCCCAAATGCAAAAGGCAACAAATGCAATACGCTGTCACAGTAAATGACTTGCCCACTAGCACCCATAAACATAACAGCTATAGGTGCCGCTTGTTTTTGCTCGTATTCTGCCATGGCTTGCCTACAGTTTCCGCAAGGAGCGGCTGGCTTTTCTAGGGGGCTTAAAATAGCGTTTGCACTAATGGCCACCGCCTTAATACCCACTCCAGGGTAATTAGCAGCCGCGTAAAATATAGCAACTCTTTCTGCACACAATCCAGAGGGATAGGCTGCGTTTTCCTGGTTGTTTCCCAAAACTGTCATACCATTTTCTAATAACACAGCCGCGCCTACTTGAAAATTTGAGTAGGGTGCATAAGCGTTTTCTCTAGCAATGATAGCTTGCTCCATTAGGCTTTTGTTTTCTGCAGACAAAGACATTTTAGAGTCTAGCAGGCTGTACTGAAATTTAAAAGTTTCTAAAGACATAGCGGCAAAGTTAATCTATTAAAAAAGATAGTGAAAAACGAAGGGTGTTTTCTAGTGGGTTTCTCACCTTAGCAATAGAAAACAAATAAGACATATCTATTTGAAGGGCTTTTAAGCGCGCACCAGTCCCTAAGGTAAAAAATCTTCTAGAACCATAGTGTTCAGATTCAGAAAAATAGCCAGTCCTAAGGGTAAACATTTGTTTTAAAGTGTACTCTACGCCCAAGCCAATTCTCAATTTTTTTAGTTCTTCTGAAAAACCTCCAGCTGCGTCTGAAAAGGAGTCTATAGCGCCATTTATAAAATCAATATTTTGATAAGTATTTAAGTCTTGCTGGTCTATAACTCCGTCTTGGTTATAATCTACTAGAATGGGTACTAAGTATTTATTAATGTCTATTTGGAGCGCCAAAGCACTGTTGGAGCTGTAAACAAAATCATAACCAAGCCCCACTCCTAAATTAGCAGGCAAAAAATCTTCTTGGCCACTGGCATCATAGGCAATCTTAGGCCCTAAATTGGAGATATTCGCTCCCCAGCGCCATCTACCATCAAAGGCAGGGTAGGCTTTTAGTTCTCCCATATAAAAAGCAGATAAATCTACGGCAGCACTAGAAGCAGCACTAGCATCTATCCCACCCTCTTGCGGAAACTTGAGATTTGATCTTATGTAACGCCCACTCACCGCCATGCTAAAATGAGGGGATAGTTTAAGAGCAAAACTAGCGTCTAAGGCAAGCTCATTTGGCTTTGTGATGATGCCCGGATCTGAGGCAAACTGTCTAAGCTCAATATCCCCTAATGTAAAATAACGCAGTCCTATGGCAAAAGCAGAGCGCTCAGTAGGCTTTTTAAAGTAAATACCGCTTAAGAGTGCAATGTCTGAAATAATACTTTCTAAATAAGGAGTATAGCCCAATCCTATTCCTTTTGAATACTCTGAAAATACATATTTTGCAGGGTTCCACTGCATGGAAAAGGCGTCTGGACTAGAGGCAATTCCAACATCGCCCATACCAGAAGCTCTTGCATCTGAAGCTATGGTTAAGAAGGGAACTGCTGTTGTAATTATATTATTTTGCTCCTGAGATAAAAGGGTATTTGGCAGAAAATAAAATAAAAAATAGATCAGAGACACTCTCATGGATAAAACTTTCATTTAATAACGCCAGACTATAATTCTTATTGTCTTAAATTGAAGGGTGTATGGCCTACAAATATACTTGATGCTGAAATATATCTACACATTATAAAATAAAATGAGTGCTTATTATACTATATTAGCTGCATCTGCGTTTTTAGGTCATAAAACAAATAAAATTTAGCGAATTGCATTCAAATTATCTAATGAATGTTATATTTGCATTGATAATGTTACCTCATGAAAAATACCTTAAGATTCTCATCTTTCTTTTTTGCCCTGATAGCATTGACTGTTTCATCGTGCAATAAATTCAAGAACTCTAGCAATGTCTCTAGAGCCACTGGCTGGAAGTTAGATAGTGACAACTACAATAACGACTTTAAAGAGCAAGAAAACGGCCCTGGAATGATTTTTATTGAGGGTGGTACTTTTACAAAAGGCAAGGTTCAAGATGACATAATGAAGGACTGGAACAATTCTCCGAGCCAACAGCATGTCATGTCTTTTTATATGGATGAGACCGAGGTTACCAACCTCATGTATATAGAATACCTAAATTATTTAAAAGCAATATACCCTCCATATAATCCAAATTTTACTGGAATTTATGAGAGCGCCCTTCCAGACACATTGGTTTGGAGAAATAGACTTTCTTACAATGAAGACTTAGTGGTGAACTACCTTAGGCATCCGTCCTATGCAGAATTCCCAGTAGTAGGAGTAAGTTGGCTACAAGCCTCTCAATACTCACAATGGAGAACGGACAGGGTAAATGAAGCAATACTAGAAAGAGAAGGTTTTTTATCTGATGAAGCTAAATTAGCTGCAGTAGAAGGAAAGGCTTCTGCTTTTAATACGGCAGCTTATTTAAATAGTCCCAGTCTTACTTATGGAGGTCAAATAGATTCACTACAAGGAAAAAAGAAAAGAGATAGCATTTCTGTTTTCGCTAAAACGAGTGATGGTATTTTACTTCCCTCCTACAGGCTTCCAACTGAAACCGAATGGGAATACGCTGCTCAAGCACAATCTGGAGATAGAGAATACAACAATTATAAGGGTAGAAAAAAATATCCTTGGGATGGAGAATACACTAGAAATAAAGACAAGAGAGGAGTTGGAGACCAATTAGCAAACTTTAAAGTGGCTAAAGGTGATTACGGCGGAATTGCTGGATGGTCAGATGATGGCGGTGCAATTACAGTAAATACAAAATTTCACACACCCAATAGTCTTGGTCTTTATGGAATGGGGGGTAATGTGGCAGAATGGGTAGCAGATGTATATAGACCCATTATTGATGATGATATAAGTGATTTCAATTATTTTAGAGGGAATGTATTTACAAAGCCTGCTATTGGAAAAGATGGGAAAGTTATGATCAATGAGAATAAAGTAGTATTTGACACCCTTCCAAATGGTAAATTAATTTCAAAATCGCTGCCAGGATTACTAGAAATGGTTCCTGTAGACAACAATGATACTTATCTAAGAACTAATTTTTCTGAAAGTGACAACCGCTCTTATAGGGATGGAGATTTAGCCTCTTCAAGACAATATACTGAGAAAAATAAAGAGGATGCAGAAAAAATAAAAATGTACAATTCCCCTAACAATAGCATTAAAACCAATGACCTAGGTGAAATGGTAAAAGCCTATGATACCTCTGACAATAGAAACACATTGATTAGTGATGAAGTAAGGGTATACAAAGGTGGATCATGGAAAGACAGGGCCTTTTGGTTAGACCCAGCACAAAGAAGGTTCTTACCTCAATATATGGCTACAGATTTTATTGGTTTTAGATGTGCAATGTCTAGAATTGGAGGCAAATCCAATACTCAAAACAAAACTCCAAAAAACAAACGTACCAAATAAAAATTCATGGAGATAGCTAAGCTCCATCAGCTTTTTTTAAAACAGAGAACAGTCTCTACAGACAGTAGAAACATTACTAAAGGCTGCTTCTATTTTGCTCTTTCAGGTCCTCATTTTAACGGTAATGAATTTGCTTTACAAGCGCTAGAAAAAGGTGCTTCTTATGCCGTAGTAAACTCTTTAGCCTTAGCCAAACATAAGAATTGTATTTTTGTTGATCAGGTTTTAGACTGCTTGCAATCTCTGGCTAGCTATCATAGAAACTACTGTGACGCCACTGTAATTTCTATCACTGGGAGTAATGGAAAAACAACTACAAAAGAGCTCATTTACAGTGTGCTTAGTGAGAAATACCGCACCATTGCTACCAAAGGCAACCTAAACAACCACATAGGTGTTCCACTTAGCTTATTGAGTATTCAAGAAAATACTGAATTTGCTATTATTGAAATGGGCGCCAATCACCAAGGTGAAATAGCACAACTTTGCCAAATAGCCCAACCAGACTTTGGCTGTATTACAAATTTTGGCAAAGCACATTTAGAAGGCTTTGGCGGTGTAGCAGGGGTAATTAAAGGTAAAAGTGAGTTGTACAAACACCTTATGGCTCATAATAAAACCATTTTATTCCAAGAAGAAGACCTCATTCAAAAAACTGCCTTAAGTCACTACCCCAATACCATTTCATTTGGTGGCCTCAAGGGAGACTTTATTACTCAAGCCCAAGACATAGCAGCCGCTTGTGTTTCTTTTAATTTCCAAGGAATGGATATTAAAACCCAACTATACGGTCATTACAACACTACTAACTGTATGATTGCGGCCAGTATTGGAGCTTATTTTAAAGTGCCCTTAGCACAAATACAAAGTGCCATTAGCAGCTACCAACCCAATAATAACAGGTCAGAGTTTAAAAAAATAGGTCTACACAGCATTATTTTAGATGCCTATAATGCCAACCCAAGCAGTATGGAAGCTGCCCTTAATCACTTTAGTAATCTTCACAGTGAACTGTCTCTAAAAACAGTAATTCTTGGAGATATGTTTGAACTAGGAGACACCGCCGCAGTGGAGCATCAGGCCGTTGTGGCCTTATTAGAAACACTCAACATTGATCAGGTAATACTAGTAGGCAAACTATTTTCAAAAACCAATCATCCTTTTAAAAGCTACCCAAGCTTTGAGGATTTAGAAGCAGATAAAGAAAATCTCATAAGTACTCCTTCCCTCATACTTATAAAAGGATCTAGAGGCATGGCATTAGAGCGGGTAATCCCTTTGCTAGAACCCTAGGCTCCAGTTTTAAAGGCGTATATCTGAGAGAAAGAACTGCTGTTACTATCTGAACTCTTCACCCTCCAATAATACACGGTATCTTTGGCCACAGACACTTCTAAAGTAAGGACAGAAATATCATTAGCAACTGCGGCTTGTTGACCATCTACAGTGTCTAAAAATACACTGTACTTTAAGTCGTCTGCATCTGGGTCTTGGCCTTCCCATGTCAAGGTAATTTTTCCTTCAGCAGACACTGGAATAGTAGCGCCAGAAGCAGGGCTTAACAACGTGGCTGGAAAAGGGGCATAATTAGTAACGCCTTCTCCCGCTAAGTAAAATTTCCAAACATCAGAGACAGCTGTTACAGAGGTTCCTGTTGCTTTAGAGGTCACCTGCCAGGAATAAGGAATTCCTTTATTTAAAGTCACCGCCTTTTCTGTGGCAGTGATATTGGTCTGTAAAATAGCTGCCTGATTGTTTAAATTTATAATGCTCAAATCATAGGCAGACGCATGGGCAGCAGCTGTCCATTTAAAAATCACAGAGCTTTGCGCTTCAGAAACACTAGCACCTGTTTCACAGGTTTTATTATTTTCTGGAAGAGATAAAACTGATTTAGACGGAGGCGTTACTGCCACCGGAGGTTCTGGAGTAGGTTTGGAGGGAACTATAGGGTCTGCGTCCCCCCCACTACTACATGATAGCAACCCAAAAAAGAAAAGTAAAAGGTAAGTAGAACGTTGTCTTATTGGTTTCATTGCTTCATAATTTTAAAGGTTTCTCTAACGGTTTTACCGTTCACTTTTACTATATAAATACCGCTTTGTAGACCTCCCATGTCTAAGTTCAACTCTCTATTAAAAAATATATCCTTCTTAGTGTTAATAACTTCATTTCCAGAAGTATCATATACCTGAACTAAGCTTTCCGTATCTATACCTGGAATTACAATATGCAACTCATTCACTACAGGATTTGGATAAAAAGTAACTTTTTCACTTATAAAAACCACCTCTTCATAGACCCCTTGGCACTCTAAGGGGGTAGATACTTTAATCACATTATTACCTGCATTTAGAGCTACTTCAAAGCCATTTTCTGTGGCCACTAACTCTTTGCCATTAACCGTCACAAAATACAGCTCAGATCCTTCTAAAGATAGATTTGCTTTTTTATTAAAGTAATCAACATTGGCTTTTGCTTGTAAAGGAGCTGGTTCCCTCACACTCACTTCAAAAGTTTGTAAATAGCCATCTTTTTCTGTAATAGAGATGTCTAAGGTGTATGTCCCTAACCCTAAATCTGAAACTTGAACTTCATGGCCGTTGGCCGATGTTAATTCTAAAGCCACCGCTACCCCAGAAACCAGCACCTTATAGACATAAGAGGTATCTGCGGCTGTTATTTTAAGCACCCCATTTTTAGAACCAATACAGCTAGCGCTTAGCACCTGAATGGAATAATTATCCCGGGGCAAACTAAAAATTTCACAACCATCTAAACCAACAATCGCTCCTGATAAGGTATTTGGACAGCTGTCATTCATGTCTGCCACACCGTCATTGTCAGTATCAATATACTGATCTCCCACAATAGAAAGCTCTTCAAAATCTTTAAATAGTACATCCTTAGCCCTAGTGCCACCCCCGCCCATCCATTGGTTTATAAGTGAGGTATAGACCTGTCTAAAATCAAATTCTGACTCCAAATTATCCTGCCAACTAGCGTTGGCAGGAATTAGTGGGTTGGCACCCAATACTTCTGGGTTTACCTTATTTCCAAAAATAAACATAGGCGCTGCTGTTCCATGGTCTGTACCCCCAGAACCATTAGAAACAATAGTCCTACCAAACTCAGAAAAAGTCATGGTAAGCACATCATCACTACGGCCCATAGCGTCAAGGTTTTTCATAAAAGCCGTAACAGAATCATTTAGCTCTTTTAATAATGCTGCATGATTCCCTTTTGTTCTATCAGAGTTATCAACTTGGGTGTCATGGGTATCAAAGCCTCCAAATTCTACAAAATAAATTCTTGACTTTAACCCTCCACCAATCAGTTTACTTACTATCTCCAGCTGCTTTTCTAAGTTAGAATTTCCATAAGCAACTGAATTATTTCCTTTTTCATAAGTTTCTTTAATAACCTTACTATAAATATTAGATTGTTTGGCTATAAGTTGTAAATATTTTAGCTTATTTCCCATATTATCACTGGGATACTCATTGTCAAACTCATTAATAATCTCCTGAAAATTAGTTGGATTTCTAGCTAAGAAACTAGTAAACGACTTTTGTCCAGTAAACAATAAAGAAGATTGCCAACCCATTTCAACTGCTAATGGGTGCGGATAAGCAGCTGAGGGATACTCCTCAGGATACATGGGGTGCTTGTTTTCAATATACCTAGCCATCCAGCCGCTGGTTAGGTACTCATTAGAACTAGAGGCAGACTGCCAAATATCCATAGACCTAAAATGAGAAAAATCAGGGTTTGGATACCCCACATTTTGAATGATCTTAAATCTATCCTCATCGTAAAATGATTTAAAATCTGAAAGTGCTGGGTGCAGACCCAAATCATTAGAACCCAAAGACACGATCTTATTTTCAGGTAAAATCACATGGGGTCTTGCTTTGGCTAAATTAGACATTTGGTCTAATGGAATAATTGTATTTAATCCATCATTCCCCCCATCCATTCTTATAATAACAATGATCTTCCCCTCCTCAATAGTATTGGACAATAACGAATTAGGTGAAAAATCTAACTTATTAAAAGCCAGAGATGAAAAAATTGAAGGTACTGCAGCTATATGGGCGAGATCGTGTAAAAAATGTCTTCTTTCCATATTAAAATAAATTTATTTCTCCCAACTGAAAAAATTGAGACATTAGATTTTGAATTCTCCAATCTAGATTATTTTTATTTTGCTCAGAAGGATTGTTTTTATACTCATTTATGGCTTCTGTCCAATAAGACTCACTTTTTCCAGAAAGAACACTTTGTTTTATTCTCTCTTTGGCTTGTGTTGGAATATCTGCTCCAAGAAGTCTATCGGATAATTCTTGTATTAACCCCTCTAAAGAGTCTACGTTTAAATAACTCAAGATATATTGGATTTTATCTAAAACAAGGTGGGTGCCATCGCCTAGCCAAAAACCCCATTGGGTAGCACTATTAGACAATTGAACCCTGTCTTTTATTGTCATAGAATTAATCCAAAATAAATCATATACAGGAGCCTGATAAAATGCAGGCCAACCAGAAACACTTGGTGGAGAACCTATTCTCATTCCCATATTTCCCATGCTCAATTCAAAATTTTTGAAGAAATAAAAAGCCCTTGTCAATTCATTAGTGAATTTTTCTGGTGGGTTATAGCTGCCATTGTCTCGCTCCTCATTATAATTTCTAAGATCACCATGAAACAAATCAAACTCTTTGGTCATTCCAAACACAAAATCTGGAGGAGATTTTAGCATGCTATTGTAAAAAGAACTATCAAAAAAATGCGCACTCTTGAGCAATACTTTAAGAGCTTTGTCTATTTCAAAATTATTTTCCCTTAAAATAATAGCCAATGGTTTAATAATACTTTCTTCAATTGCATCTGAAACATCGTGGTACACAAAAAATTGATACAAACGTCGAGTTAGATAAATAGCTGACTCCTCTGTATTAAAAATCATTTCTATGACATCATTTAGCTCATTGGCTCCATCTTCCCCTTCTCTTCCTCTAATAGTCTTGTTCCCGTAAAAAGAAGAGAAAACTTTATCTTCAATATCATGATTCCACTTTCCAAAAGTACTGGTAACAGGTCCCTCTTCAAAAATAGAATCATAATTAATTCGCCAGCCAACTAATGCTCTTGCAACACCTCTCACATCTTCTTCAGTATATTTTGAAAAAGGTCTTTTCCCTACGGTGAAAAGCTCTTGAATTTCTCTGGCGTAATTTTCATCTGGAGTTTCTTTAAGGCTTTTACCTAAATTTAAATAAACCAACATTGCAGGATTTACTGTGATATCATATATAGTTTTTCTATAATCTTTAAAGCAAGAATCGAAAATTAGCTTATAATATCCATGTAAGCCCTTATTATCTACTCCTTGACCCCCATCTGTTGGTATAAGGTTGTGAAGAAACAAAAAAAGCCTCCAATGCACAGAAGTGTTCTGATTGTATATACTTTGATTTAGCCAAGAGTTAATAGCTTCTCTTCTGGTCCAATCTCCATTTTCATATTGCTGATTTTCTCCTCTCTGGGTAGAGGCTCTATTAACAAAAGTTGAACCAGGTGCTACGTCATCCCTACCGTAAATTTCATTCCACTCTTCATTAGTCTTAAAAAAATAATAATTATTCACAGGCTCTCCCAATACCTCGGGAGTAAAAATTAAGTCTAAAGCCTGTGTTAAACTTAAACCGTCTAAATCATCCATATGGCGCTTGGCCATGCCCACCATAGTTCTGTTGAGTAAGTGCTTTTTTTGAGCCTTTCCAAATTCTCCGGTATAAGGTTCTAAACCGGCTGTCACTTCTTTTCTAGCACGTCTGGCATTTAAAATAGCCTTAAGGTCTACATTCTCTTTATAGAATTGAGCAACCAAATCTATGGGTGGTTCCTGATTGGTTGGGTATTTCTGTGACATAGTTTCTTATTCTTCTCTACTAAAGATACTGAAGAAGTTAGCTTTGAAAAAACATCTCATTGTAATGAGAGTATTTTTTTATTAGTTTTATTAGGTTATTTTTAAAGATGAAAAGAAAGAAGTTCATAGGTGCTGTTTGCCCTGCCATAGTGGTAGCTATGCTCAACGCACCCTTTTTAGTTTCCTGTTCAAAAGATGAAAAAATACTGGAAATTCCCATGACAGAAGAAGAAGCTGCTTATTTAGAGCTTAAAAAACAAATTGGAGATAGTGGTTTTTTTACGGATGGGAAAAAACTTCATATAGATATCAGCTATAAAAACTACAGCAAACTAGAAACAGTAAGTGAATTTATAAATGATATGGAAAATGGATTGCTGCTTCTTAGAAAAGATGAGAAAAATATAATGGCTTTTGACAATTGCTGCCCTCATTTAGGGAGTAGAAATCAATGGAGTTTTAGCAATAATAAATTTAGATGTAACAACCACGGAAACTCTTTTGGGATAGAAACGGAGTTCACCTCTTATTGCAGTTCAAATAGCAATTCAGGCAGTTTAAGGCAGTATCCTGTAATTCTATATGAAGATATTATTACAATAGATTTTAGCTAAAATATTTATGCGCTATTTTATAGATAATGATTCTTTTGTCCTTAGGAGATTTCTGAACTGAAATAATTGCAAAATACTATTGAGCTATTTTACATAAGTAAGCGATGTTTTTACAACTATTACACCAGCGCCACCTAAAAACCCATACTTATTAGTTTCTGAAAGAGACCTTAATATCTTCACAAACCTGATAGTGGTCAAATCTAATCCAGCTGGAGGAGCATCTCTAACTACGCCATCCACATCCCAAGCTGCATAGGGGCTTGCAGTACTCATGGACCCCCTTTCTCGTAAAATAACATTGTTGCCTTGCACTCTCGCAGCTCCTAAATACTGCCTAATAGCCTGGGCTAAAGTAGGTGCATTTATATCAATTCTAAATTCATTAAATTTTTTGTTTTGAAGCTCATCTTTAATTTTTTTAGCCCTTATCTTTTCTAATTTTTTATATTCTTTTTTAGAAAGACTATCCGGAAACCCCTCTGCTTCTTGGGCTAGGGAAGTAGCCGCTAGAGTAAAAATAAATAAAATCAACATTAAGTACCTCATTACAAAAAAAATAAAGATTATTTATAAATATATAACAAAATTATTGCCACTAGCCATCACAACAAAAAATTAAGGATGGTAGTCTATTCCTAAAAAGAATAGCTTTAGCACTACTTTAAGAAGATTTCTTTATTACGCTAGCTAAGTTCAAGTACCTTATTAAAAATAAAAAAGACCTTAATTACAATCCTATAAGATTAGAGAACAACCCAACTATGGGTTTAAAAAGAAAGAAAACCTAAGCTAAACATGAAACCTTCGTTGTCTATTTCACTCAGAGCAAAAGGAATGTCTACCGAGTTTTTGATAAAATAAGAATCTACGTTATGATTTAATTCGTATACAAAAACTGAGTATAATAAATATTCATAATATGGCTCCGTATCATCTGAAAATCAGTTCCCAAGATGGTTATTTAAATTAACATCAAAAACATTAACCCCCCTACTTTAGACCCCAATAAGTTCGGAGTGATATTTTAAATTTCAAACTAATACATTTGAGATCAATAGCGTCCTAAACGTTTAAAAAATAAGAGGGAATATTCCGTATCTCAAATTACCTTTGAGTTGCGTAACAAAAAAATCCCTCTCATGGCAAATATAACTTTGTTTTCTCAGATAATTTCAAAATTAGATCGTTCAAAATTCAAGAAGTTGGTTGATAAAAAACAAACCGACAAGCACAACAAAGGTTTTACGAGTTG
>Ga0209702_10001633_pt1 | contig 42152 bp, 38 predicted proteins | sample FRY01_FD_187210 | JGI IMG/M metagenome (GOLD analysis project Ga0209702, IMG submission 187210) | Freshwater microbial communities from Lake Fryxell liftoff mats and glacier meltwater in Antarctica - FRY-01 (SPAdes) (version 2) | ecosystem: Environmental > Aquatic > Freshwater > Ice > Glacier...
CCTCTATGGCGTTTGGCCTCTATGGCGTTTGGCCTCTATGGCGTTTGGCCTCTATGGCGTTTGGCCTCTATGGCGTTTGGCCTCTATGGCGTTTGGCCTCTATGGCGTTTGGCCTCTATGGCGTTGGACATTCTGCCAGTGGCTAGGTGCAGAAATGCTTGATTCACCGGGAAACATATGCTGCTTTCGGTTTGGCACGCCATTTAAAAACTATTTTGGACGAAAAATATAGCATAATCTACAAATATAGACGATTCACGCAGCGAGAAGTTCCACGGCATACAGCACAACGACGAAGATCACTGGGCCGCTTCGGAAGACTCTCCACTTGAAACCTCACTGTCGGCGGGTCCGGGTGCATCGCATTGTTCGGCTTTTGTTACGGGATTAATGATGCGGTGTACAACCTCCGAACGATGTTCATTGATCATTGCAATGAGTTTCCGGATGTCATGCCCAGCCGCAGCCGACATCGCGTGCCGAACACGCCTAACTTCGCTATAGCTATTCATCGACGATATCCTCGTTCAGTAGTTCAAGAGGAGTCACCAGTACCGGATTCCCCAATCTAAGTATACCATTGATTCGTCGGATGTGTCCAAACTTGTTTGCATTCGCAATGTGTCGGCAATTCCAAGTCACAAGAAAGTCACAGCGATGAAACGAGGCGGCAGCCAAGTGAAGTGCGTCGCCGCCCGGGTCATTTGGCATGACATGATTCGCGATGTACGCTTCGACCGCTTCAGCGATGGACTCATTCAAGTCGAGTAGCGGAAAGCGAGCTGCCAATTCGAGCATCTCCGCCTTCTTCGGGAATTCGCTAGCATTCAGTTCCTTCTCTACTGCGAGGCTCGTGACCAACTCGCCAGCACCTTTGAACGCGGCGTCCAACCAACGGCGTGTCCAGTTCTGGCGGGAGATCATTTCCGGGCCAGTGCGACCGTTGTAATAGAAGCTCACGACCGTTGTTTCGATGTAGATTCGTGCCATTGGTTAAAGGTTCACAGTTCTTTGGCCTAACAATGATTGGATGGAATTAATCCCATCTAACTCGGCTTTTCATTCTTGCTAATCCGGATTCGATTCTATCTAATCAGAAATAGCCTGTCGCCGGAACAGAAGAAATCCAGCCTCTCTTCACGCTGTAGTATTTTAACCGGGGTGAGGCGCGATTCCAAGGATAAATTAAATGGATTCGCCACAGAAGTCGGTTCAATCGCTGAAGTTGCCCAATCATGCGCACGACCCTGCCCGAGTTGGCGCATCTGGACATTCTGCCAGGGGCTAGGTGCAGAAATGCTTGCTCCATCGGAAAAAACATGCTGCTTTCGGATTGATACGCCATTCCGCTGGAGCTGGGGATCGTGGCACCCAACCCGCATTTTACTTAGGCTCAGGTGTCAGTGGCCGGGCGTCCCAGACCTTGACCGTCTGATCCTCGCTTGCCGACGCCAGCCGTTTCCCGTCCGGGCTAAACGCCACGCTCATGACCCCGCTGGTGTGCCCTTTCAGAGTGAGCGTCTTCTGACCGCTCGTGAAGTAAGAGGAGAGCATGGTGCCGGCGATGAGCGTCGCTTGCCGAGGCCAGCCGTTTCCCTCTTGAAATTAAAAACACGAAGAGAAAGCGTAATTAGGAGACGCTTTGACAGAATCATGGTTTTTTCCCCTGCGTTCCCTTTGTTATTTTGAACGGGTCTTCGTAAGTGTCAGAATCGGACTTGGTCAAAGGGCAATTCCCTGTCAGTGCCAAGGCGTTTCGCGATAAGTTTCCCCAACACGGCCAGAGAAATGCCGAAAGCCGCACCAGCCAAGGCCGAATTGAGGAAAACCCATGCCCAATTTGGGCCCCCGGTAAAATGTCCTAAAAAGAAGATTAACAATAGTACCCCGGGCAAAATTATTCCCAATGCAGTCCAAAAGAGGATTGTTCTCAGCGCTGAGCGTCTCATCCACGAGTATTGGCAGATAACCCCATGAAAAGCCCCTAGCGGCAAGCCGGATAAAAAAACATCGATTCCGCACATCAGTAAAGAATCGTGGGTCGAGATATACGACAGGCCGAATGGGGGCTGTTCAAAGAAATAACGAAAAAGTCCCTCATTCAAAACTGAAACCCAGCACGAGGCATAGCCGGCTAACCCGCCTGCAAGCGAGAACAAGGCCACCTCCCTTATAAACTGCGTCCGGCTTCGCGTCGGCTTCTGGCTTGATTCAACCATTAGAGTCTCCCGAAGGTAGAAGGTACGATGACCGTGGCCGGGTTCATTTGTTGCGGACCACTTTTAGGAGCGGCACTGTTTTTTGAAGGGCCTCGACCCCTTCATCGGTTACGAATGTCCCGCTAATGTTGAGTTCCTGCAGAGCCTTGAAGCCGGCCAATTCCTTGAGGGCGGAGTCCGAAATTCGGGTGCCTTCGAGGTTCAGTTTCCTCAACCGCGGCAGGTCTCGTAGTTCCTTGATGCCCTTGTCGCTGACCTGAGTATCCCAGAGATTGAGCTCTTCGAGTACCTTGAGTTCCCGAAGTTCCTTGAGCCCTTCGTCCGTCACCTTCGTTCCCCAGAGGTTTAGCACGCGCAAGTTTTGAAGGTCGCGCAGTTCTTTCAACCCGGTATCGCCAATTTGAGTGAACGAAAGCCCCAGCTCTCGGAGGCTCCTAAGGTCGCACAGTTCTTTCAACCCGGTATCGCTTATGTTGGTGCCTGCAAGATAAAGCCGTTCGAGAGTTTTTAGCGAACGAAGATGTTTCAAGCCTTGATCGCCAACCTCGGTTCGGCTAAGATTCAATTGCTGAAGCTTGGTTAATTCTTGCAAGGATTCGAATCCGGCATCGGTCACCTTAGTTTTCCCAAGGTTTAGGGATTTAAGGGATTTCAATCGGCTTAGGTTCTTCAGCCCGGCGTTCGACATATGGCGCGGCGGATCGAGTTCTTGCAAATCGGGAAAGGCGGCCAATTCTTTGAGACCCTCGTCACTTATGTCGGCCTCTGACATCGAAAATCGTTTGAGTTTTTTCAACGCCGTCAGTTCCTTCAAGACTTCTTCGGTGAGCTTTCCGCCCACCCGCAACTCTTCGATATTGGTAAGCCGGCGTAAATCTTTAAGGGCTGTGCTGCTCATTTGCTCGCGAACCGTGAACTCCAAAGAGGTCAGATTCGTAAGTGCAGCGAGCTTGCGGATCCCTTGATCTGTCAGAAAAGTACCGCCGAGCTGCAGTACGCGCAAATTCTTGAGGGACTGCAACTCTTTAAATCCGGTGCCATTAATTTTTGTCGCTCTAAGGTTCAGAGTTTGGAGTTGCGGAAAGCCTTTCAAATGCGTAAGACTCGCATCATCTATCTCGGTGTTGCCAAGATCTAATTCAGTCAGGTTGATGAGCGGGCTTAATTCCTTCAAACAAGCGCCGGTGATCGTGGTATTGGTCAAGTCCAGGATCTGGAGATTCTTAAGGGAACTCAACTCTTTCAGGCCGTCACCGGTAATTTTGGCGTTTGTTAATCGCAGCGTTTGTAGGCTCTTGAGTTCCCGCAAGCACTTCAAGTCGGCGTCCCGGATAAGGGGAACCACGCCCTTAATGATGGCATCGTAGAGGTTGCCCACGCCTAACTCGACGCCAACGATAGGCTTCCCGCGGATTTTCTCGTCGCGTACAACGAATCCTGCGAGGCCCCTGATCAATGCTTCCGCCTTGCTGTCGTCTACCTCCGTGGACAGAGTTTGCGATGCAGCAGAGTTTAGTAGACACAAAACAACAGTAATCGTCTGTATTGTGATTGACATGTTTGAATCACTCCAAGTGTGAACGAGAGTCGTTACCAGAACTTCGATAAAAAGAAAAGCTGACCTGCTAAAGTGGGACCCAGTTCATTCCGGTCTTAATTCCTTGGCGGTCAAAGGTCGGTATATTAGCTTGCAAAATGCCGCCCACCATTCGGAAATCGATCCGTATCTTTATGCTTGTATGACGGTAGAAGGGTATTCCTAAGAAGGACGCCCAATAGTTAACCGTGATATAGAAAGGCCCAACATCGTCGAATTCGGTTGTGATGTTACCCGGGTTTGGGGCAGCCCATTCGTTGGCTTTAAACCGGATATCTCGAAAGCGCTTCAACGTCACCGCATTCTCCACGCTCAATACATCAAGAGGAACTTGAACCGCTAGGAACAGGGTGTTGATTTGGCAGAAAATCGCTGCGGCAAACCTCGATCCGTTCGGAAACCCGGCAAAGGCGACCACGACGGGAACCTCGACCCCAACGGGCTCGAGAATCCTGACGCCCAAGGGGGGCGCATTGGGTTCCTTGGCCTTTTCCGTCATGTAGGTCGTCCAGGCGGTGTCCTCACGGCTCTGCCATGCGGTCAACGCCGAAGTCATTTGCATGTCGAACTTTGTCTGTGCCGTGAACTCGATGAACACTAGGTCGGATTCGAAGTGCGCCACAGCGCCGGTATACTTAAGCCAGGCGGATCCTTCGGCATTCACCAAGACATTATCGGCATCCGCTTTGGCCGCCCCGTAGGTCATCCACGCGGTTGCTTCGGCGGTAGTCCAAGCCTGATCGATGGCGCCAAGGCGGCTGAGATAGGCGGTCACTGCGGCACCATCCGCCGCAATCAAAGCTACCTCCGCAGCGGCTTGCGCCGTTTGCTTGTTCGCAGCGGCGTTGGCATAGGCGCCGTTCCGCTCGTTTGATGCCGGGGCGAACGCAGCATCAAAATTCGCCTGGGCCTGCGCCAAAGCCGCTTGGGCTTCGGGATTCTCCGGATTGGCAGCGTAGTACGCCTGGGCCGAGTTAAGTGCCGTCTGATACGGAGCCACGGCCCCATCGTAGGCGGCATCCGCAGCGGCCAAGGCATTCAGGTGCGTTTGATCGATCACCGCCATGGTTGCGTTATAGGTGGTGTAGACGCTATCAACCACTGCGTTATAAGTCGTGTACGCCTGATCGCTTGATGACTGGTAAGTGGCCGTGGCCGTCTGAACCGCACTTTGGTAGTTGGTTTCCGCAAGGGAAGCACTCGCAGAATAGCCCTGCTTCGCTTGCGAGATAGCGATATCGTAATCGGCATATGCCTGCAGGGCGCTTGATTGTGCGGCAACGCGTGCGCCATCAATGCTCGTCTGGCGCGTGGCTGCTTCCGTAAGAACTTTATTGAAATAAAGCTGATTCGCCAGCGAAACATCGGCCTGATAGAACACATACGGATCGACCCCGATGTTGATGCGAACCGATGCGACCGAGGTATACGACCCGTCGGTAATCATGTATTCGAAAAGCTCGGCGCCGACTGCATTGACGAACGGCGTATATGTCACCGTGTTGTCGGGATTCACCACCGCGTTGCCGTACAAGGGGTTCGGCAGGATGATGATGCTAATGGCGCTGAGATCAGGGATCGTGTCGTTGGCCAAGACCGCGAAGGTGATCGATGTGTTTTTGTCGATCGTAAACGGGCCGTCAGCGACCGCTATAAAAGTGGACGCAGACAGCAGATTGCGAGTTTCGAGTTGTTCGACCCTAGGCTGACACAAAGTTGAACGGCGCTTCTTATGGTTGATTGATTGCGATGTCCAGAGACGCATGAACGCGGCGAATGTGCGGAACAGGGTCATGGGGAACCTCCTGTTATGGGAACAAAGTGGTAAAAGCGAGATTACCAAACCAGAGATAGATCAGCAACAAGAATTCTTAAACTATTTTCGGAGGTCAGAAACCGGCGAGGGGCGAGGTTCCTGCCGTGCCAGATTCGTTGGTTGCCCAGCGCTCCGCCGTACCGTCCCTAGAAATGATCCGGAACACCTTCACTATGCCGTAAGTCTCGAGATAGACTGCCGTGCCGATTGCCGCATTCGCCCAACGGCCGGTTGCGATTCCTGGCAGAGGTTGCCCCTCCGAAATCCTCCTTGAAACGGCATTCTGCCAGATGATTTGAACCCACTTGCTTATTTTGCCAAGGACAAACTCAAGTTTGCAAAAGTCCAAGTTAATAAAGCAAGCTAGATAACTTCGAGCGAAACTTATTCGCCAAGGGTGTGCCTACACCTATCAGATGAAATATACTTACCATAGCTTCCCTTACAGGCCCCTTGGCTAATTTCATATCTTTTTCGCCCGCTTCAATCATTAAGTTTAATGCCTCTTCGTAATTCTCGGAATAAGCGAGGTGGCAACCAAGTTCATAATAACCCATCGCCTGACTTGGATTTTTTTCTACTTGAATGCGAACTTCTGCAATACTTGCTAGCGGCTTAACTAGTTGATAAATTTTAAAACGAGCTTGAATGCTCTCGACTTCTTTGCCAATTTCTCCATCCGAACCAAGAGGTTCCAACAGGCCAGGGACTTCGGCATCTGCATCTCCTTTTTCCACAAGGATTCTCGCAAGGGCTAACCTCGCCCTTTCGTGCTTAGGGTTGTTTTTGACGAGTTCCCTTAAGGATTCTTCTGCTTTCAAAGAATCGGTTTTTTTAAGCTCTAGTAATTGCGTGAGCGTTTTGTCGACTTCCGTGGGCAGTAATGTTTGCAGGAACTCATTGATTTGTATTTCTGATAATAATCCTTGAAATCGATTTACTATCAAACCATTTTTCAACGCAAAGACTGCTGGAATTCCTTCAACTTGAAAGGATCCCGCAAGGTTCGGAGATTCATCCGTATTTACTTTTGCCAACAGCACCTTACCTTCTAATCCATTGATCGCTGCTTCAAGCAAGGGCATTAGCGATTTACAGGGTTGGCACCAAGGAGCCCAAAAGTCTATGACAACAGGAACTTCCTTTGACTTTTCAACCACTTTTTGGGTAAAGCTTTTTTCATCGACCGCAAATATCCATTCGGAATCAATCATTTATTTCACTATCATAGTAAATTTGGTATGGGTTTGGAATCAGCTACTGTTAGGGTTTGACCGTTCGCTAGTTTTATCTGATGCTCAGGATTTATACCTAGTGCCTTATATATTGTCGCTGCAAACATTGCAGGATTTACAGGATGATCTTTAGGTTCACCTCCCATTGAATCGGAAGAACCAACTACAGCCCCGCCGGGCAATCCTGCCCCCGCAAGCAATCCGCTATATACGCCACTATGATGATCACGGCCCCCACGCATATTTAGCATAGGACTTCGACCAAACTCACCAACTGCAACTACTAAGGTTGAATCGAATAAGCCCTTCGATTGAAGGTCATCAATCAGTGCGGAATAAGCAGCATCAAACATAGGGCATATTTTATTACGGTAATCATTTAAATCACTTGCCAAGGCCCCAGCATCAGCGTGGCAATCCCAGGTAACTTCGTTAAATACGGTTTCAAACATATTTACTGTAACAAACTTTACGCCCGATTCCACCAGAGACAAAGCAGCCTGACAAGATTGGCCAAACCTTGTATTTCCATAGCGAGAATCGAAATTAAGGTTTGATAAAATGGCACGAGTTTTAGAAGGATTAAACTCTTTACTTGTTGCATTAATTTCAACTATATTTCGGATATCGCCTAAATGCGACTTTACCACAAGGGGTTCATAATGAGCCCCTAAAAAGCCTGCCCCCTGCCCTTGATACATATTGACGCCTGTATTGCCTATCAATGAAGGCAAAACTACAAAATTTGATCCTACTAGGTTGGTACAAGGGTTCAAAGTAGAACAGACCGAACCAAAGTTGGGAAACTCCATCGCTTCACTAGATAGCCTACCAGTCTGCATCAATTGCATACCTGTTTCGTGAATGGGGGCTTCGTTATGGAATAAAGATCGGATCAAAGTAAACTTGTCTGCCCTTGAGGCAATTAAGGGCAAAGTCTCTGCAAAAAAAGTGCCAGGCACCTTGGAAGCGATCGGTTTAAATGGACCACGAATGGCGGAAGAAGCTTCCGGCTTGGGATCGAAAGTATCGATCTGACTTGGACCACCTGTTAAGAAAAGGAAAATACAATTTTTAATCGAAGTGTTACTAAGGGTTTGTGCTGCTTGGAGAGCAGGTAAAAAAGCAAGTGCGCCAGTAGACGATGCCGCAGTTTGCTTAATAAATTGCCTTCGATTGAAGCCGATACTTTCTTGAAGCATGAAATACCCCTTTATAAATCAACTTGCAAAGGATTTATCCTTCTATGGTAATTCAATCATAAGAAAACGCAATGAAAAAGCTATTTCTCAGTAAGTCGCCAAACTCCATCCCAATCTTCAGAGGGCGGGTTTACAAGAAAATGTTGACACCTTGATAAATGCAAACTTGCAGATTTATTTTTGTTATCAAGTTCAAGAACCTCTGCGAATGCAGAAACAGCTTTGCTAAACTTCCAAGCGTGATAAAATTCTCTTGCTTTGTTATAGTGTTCGATGATTTGTTCCTGATTTTCACTAAGTGGATCAGAGCGAAAACCAAGCAGTTCATAAATACTCACAGGCTGATTTTTTCCCTTAACTTGAATACGGTCTAACTCCATAGTCCACAGTCGCTCGCCACAAGCCTTAAAAGTATTTTCACTAATAATAATATCTGTTCCATAAGTCTTGCTGGTTCCTTCTAACCTTGAACCAAGGTTTACACCATCGCCTATTGAAGTAAACTCCATCCGCTTAGTAGATCCAATATTGCCTGAAATAGCAAAGTCAGTATTGATGCCGATACCTATTTTAATATTTACGAGGTCAAGTTCATTCTGGGTTTTAGGCTTGATTTTTTCCATACGCAAACGGTTAAATTCCTTGAACCTTTGTCTCATATTAATTTTCTAAAATTTCGACATTTTACCCACCCCTATTATCTTAACGCCAAATCCCTGAAAAGCATTTATACTATTTTAAATTTGTGATAATACATATTGTCACCAGAATAAAACCAGTTAAACTGATTTATTATTTTCTATTCTTAATTAAAGGATTTTTATGGCTGAGAATAATACAGGGGAATGGAAGTACAAAGTCGTAGGTACTTCCCCCATTGAAGGTCGACGCGATATGCTGATCCTTCAGCGTGCCCTAAATACGGAAGGCAAGAATGGTTGGGAACTTATGGGATTTATTCCTAACCCTAATGCAAATGCACCTTGTTTTTATGTATTAAAGAAAAGTAAAGACAGTCCCTTGGCATCACTTCCCTAACCTTAAATTGTTACTATTTACCAAAACTAAGAGTGGATCAAGCACTAATTCGTTTGTACAATTTTAATTCAAAGAATAAATTCCAAAGTGTCAATTATGTCGTTTTAAAGGAGTTGCAATGAGTGAACCGATGTGGCATGTAGTGCTTCAAGGAAAAGCTCAGGGGCCCTTCCCCGAAAACGCGGTGCAGACCATGATAAAAGAAGGGAAGGTTTCCCATGATGCAATGGTTTGGAACCCGACAATTTCAATCTGGACCAATTGGAAAGAAGTACCAGCGTTTGCACAACTTATTTCACAAATTCCGCAACAAAATCAACCGCCTCAACCTCCAAACTCTGCGCCAGCAGTTCCCCTCATTGAGCCTTTAATAAAACAAGCGAAATCACTTCTTACGCCGCAGGTCAAGGATTACCTTTCATTTAAGCAGATGATAACACCTCGGTTAGTAAATTTTGTATTTTGGGTGAGTGCGATTCTTTGCCTATTATCGGGTTTAGGATTGATGCTACTTTCATTATTCAGCTTAAAAATCGAAGGGATTGCGATTGGTTTTTTCTTGATGTTAATTGGACCAATAATAATCAGAGTTTATTGCGAACTCTTAATTGTTTTCTTTCGTATGAATGAAACTCTAATTGAAATTTCTCACGCACTTGCTGAAAAAAATGATGATAGAAAGTTAAACTTTAGGGGCATCAACAATTTTATGGCCCGCAAGGCCCATCGACTTTTTAAGGTTTTCTAACGATTCTGCATTCACTGAAATCGCACAAGGGCCAAGCCTTGAATGAATCCATTGCGCAGTTTCGGGCCATTGCGTAATTCCATCTGCCATCTGCTCGTTTTCAAGATGTATAACCAGCATAGGTTCGAGCTGTGCTGGAATAGAATCCATAGTTTTAGGACCCAAAATTAAATGCACTGCAGGGGTCAGAGAACGACCCATTCTTTGTTGAAACCAATCCTCAAGGGTTGTTTCTGTAAAACCTGCCTGTTCAGCATTTTTTAATGTTTCGGGGGTCAGTTGATAAACCCTACGCTGTTGCGAAGAAGCTTCTTCTACAAAATTAGCAAACCTAGGTAATTCCGTTTCAAGCAATAAATCTGACCGACTTACATCCACAACTAAAGTGATCCCATCACTTTCGACTTGAACGCATTTTTCAGGCATCAATCCATAATCTCGGGTCGCTGTGAGGCGAAATTGGCTAAAATCAATGCCATCTTCACTGTTAGCAACTGCAAAACGATCAGAAATTTTTAGCGCAGGCAGACCCCGTGAAAGCGCATTATCTAAGTCCTGCCCCGATGGGAATTCCAACAAGGTTGCTGCAGAATAGATTGTAATTCTCTCGTGCTTATTTGACCAAGTTTTTAAAGCATCTAAAACAGCTTGGGGCGTAGAACGCGTTCCGTGCCTTTCCAACAACGAACATATATCTTCATATCTTAGCTGAGATTCGAGCGCGAAATAAACCGAATCCGGCTCCAGTAATAACTGACACGCAGGCCCAATGCCTTTCCAAGTTGCAATTTTAGTTAAATCCCTTATGAGTATCGGGGACAACCCCTGACGATAAGCAAGCACTTCTAAATTAGGTTGAACAAGTAAGGTTTTAGGGAAACCAGATTCAAAATCATTTTCTTTTTGTAAACCAAGAATTGCACGGCCTAAAGGACTTAAACGCACCAAGTATCGGCCTGTTGTAGTTTTTGTAGCTTGAATAAATCGTATCTGATAGGCAACACCTAAAAGAAATTTCTCTAACCATCCACGCAACTTCGATGGCCTTATCGATTCTCGATCCGGCCAATAAGGATGGTGGGTTAGAATCCAATTTTCAAGCAAGGCAGGGTCAACCCATTGTCCTGCAGGAATCTTACCGAGTGCAAGGACAGCAAGAAGGCAAGCGGTATTAAAAGGGTTGCTCCGCTCTTCGGGATTATCAGCCAAGCCGGAACAAGGGTTCCAAGCTTCAATGGAAGGCAAAACCGACCAAATTTCAGCCAAGGTCGCCTGAAGCCCACTATCCCAAGAATCGGGGAAGTCACCTGGATGCAACTCGTTCTCTTTAGAAACTAGTAGACCTAATTTTAAAGATATTTCAGTTATTAAAACACCTAAATCAGGGACTTTTAATAATTGATCTGCAGGGTCGCCAGAAATCATAACATTGCCACGAAGGTACTCAAGATCTTTTTTAAAGTACCCACCCTGCTGGTTTTTTCGTAAAGGATCTTTATGCGTCTGCTGCATCAGAACAGCCATTCTTAGAGGGAATTCAATACCATCGGCTTGCAATATCGGTGCGGTAGCATCTGGTAATAATATCTCATCGCCTTCTGCAGTTTCGTAGATTTCGGGTAAGGGTAAAGGCAACCCAGTCGACCGTTCAACAACAGAAGGTGGAATAAAAACAGCAAGGCCTTCAGGGCCGGGAAACCCTAGCCATTGTTCAAAAGATTTGATGTAAGGCTTCTTGCAAGCTTTAGGAAGAGAATCGGTTTCAAATAAATTCACCACATCCGGAAGCAGGAATCCAATTTTCAACAATTCAAAAACCGTAGCTAATCCATCTGCTTGCCCCAAAGACATACTGATTTCGACTAACTGCCCAAGCTTCCAGCGAACCTGCCTAGATTGTGCCAACGCAGCAAGAAGATTTCGAGAGGAATCGTCAATTTCTTTAATTCTGCGATTGATAAGCACGGTGTTGTCATAGGTTTCAACACAGCGTTCGATAAGTTCTTCGATGGGCCATTCGTTGCGAGGGCGAAGAAGCATTTGAGCGACCTCGCGCAATAATTTTTCATCATACCTACCAAGGGTAAGTCTAATAATTTCTTGCCAAGATTTTTGAGAAGATTCGATCATATTTAGCGCTGTAATACTTGAGGAGTGTGACCCATACGCTGCAGTTCCGCAACAACGCTTTCTAGCCTGCCTGTTCGAACAAGAAGAACCTTATCAGTCAGCCTGCCGCATACTTCGGATGCGAGTTTTTTTCGTGCCAGAATTTCTTCTGCAAGTAACGCATCTTCAGTAAGAATCAGACAAACTCTGCGGTGTAATTTTACAGGAATTCTAGCAAGGATATTTTTATTAGTTGCAATCAACATTTTTTCCAGCATTACCTTTCTTAGGCTTTAGAACCATCGTTTGCGATCAAGGTTGCACCATCCACCACACTGTAACTGTAACCCTGCTCGGTAAGAAACATCTGGCGATGATGGGCAAAGTCTTGTTCTCTTGTATCTCTAGAAACCAAAGTATAAAAATGAGCGATTTCACCATTGGGCTTAGGCCTGAGAATCCGACCAAGCCTTTGAGCTTCTTCTTGCCTAGACCCAAAAGTACCAGAAACTTGGATAAGGACATTGGCATCGGGCAGATCGAGGGCAAAGTTTCCAACTTTAGAGAGGATCAGCTTTTTAATTTCGCCTTTTCTAAATTTCCCATACAGTTCTTCTCGCTCCGCACTACAGGTTTGACCTGTAATTAAAGGTATATCGAAACGATTTCTAAGTTGACGAAGCTGATTTAAATACTGACCGATAATCAACAAGCGACTATCCGGATATTGTTTTAAAATAGCAGATACCATTTCTTCCTTGGCAATATTTTCGCTTGCCAACCTGTACTTATTACGCCATTCAGCAACTGCATATTCCATCCGGTCGGTATCAGGAAGGCCGACGCGGACTTCGGTGCAAGAAGCCTCTGCGATCCAACCTTTGGTTTCGAGTTCACGCCAAGGCACATCGTATTTTTTAGGGCCGATAAGGCTAAAGACATCCGATTCTCTGCCATCTTCTCGAACTAAGGTAGCAGTAAGCCCAAGCCTTCTTCTAGCCTGAATCTGAGCAGTAACCCTAAAAACTGGGGCAGGCAACAAATGCACTTCATCATAAATAATGAGCCCCCAATCCTGACCATCAAACACTTTAAAGTGTGGGAAGTCATCGTTCTTTTCAGATCGATAGGTAATAATCTGATAAGTTGCAATTGTGACGGGGGCAATTTGTTTGGAATCGCCCGTGTACTCAGCAATCAAGTTTTCTGGTATGTCGGTTTTATCAGCAATTTCTCGATGCCATTGCTTTACCGCGGTGATGCCTGTCGTAAGAACAAGAGTGTTCTTTTTCAGAACACTCATAGCAACGATACCAACGATAGTTTTTCCAGCACCGCAAGGAAGAACGATAACACCACTGCCGCCACGAACATCGCCACCAGCGTGAAAAACATCACAAGCTTCTTGCTGGTAATCACGAACGGTAAAAGGCAGTCCCGACTTACAAATTTTTCTTAATTCAATACTTAGATTTGCGCCTTCGGTATAGCCAGCAAGGTCTTCAGCAGGATAACCAACAGAAATAAGTGCCTGTTTTAAAACGCCTCGAAAAATGGGTTCTATAAGATAGCTTTTTTTATCAATCCGGTTCTTAAGATATTCCTTTAATTTAGGCTGACGGGATAATTCTTCTAATAGAAGCGCATCCTCACAAACCATCAAAAGCATAGGTGTGCTAGTCTTGGGATCAATTTCCTCGGATCGCCTGATGGTGACCCTGCCATAACGGCTAACCAATTCGTAAATATCGGCCCCGATATTGGTAGGCAGAGGAAACTTCGAAAAGGTTTTTAAAACCTCGACCATACTATCTGCAGACATCCCAGCAGCAGCAGCATTCCACAAAGATAAGGGAGTAAGCCTGTAGGTATGAATATGCTCGGGGCTTTTTTCAAGCTCCGCAAAGGGCGCAAGCGCTTCTCTTGCTTGTGCATACTTAGGGTTATCTACTTCTAACAAAACCGAGCGATCGCCTTGGACAATTAAAGGATTTAAAGGATCGTAACTCATATTTTATTGCCAATCATCCTGATGCCATATTATTAAAACTAAAATCAGTACCATCTTGTAGTTTAGAGGTATTGGGGTACAAGGTGCAAGCCAAACTATTAAAACTTTTAATTTAAGTTAAAAGTCTTCATCAAATCTGCTTAAATTAAACCAAATCACACTAAACAAATAACGAAAAGAAAGCGAAGCTTTATGGTTCGAGGGTGGTTTCGAAAATCAAAAGTTCCTTATTACTCCATTTTTTAAGTTTCTGTTGTTCTTTCCAAAAAGGTCTGTAAATCATTTGAATTTTCAAACTTCTAAGCTCTTTAGGAAATTTCCAAATGTATTCATAGCTCATCTCAGGTTCAAGCCGTGTATCAATCACATCTTCCTCAGCGAGCCAAAATGGTTGCAATAGTCTTTTTCTCTTATCAAGTAACGGCCTTCCAAACACTACCCCGCCCTTACCAGCGAGATCCGCATCAGCCCAAATTGGAATTAAATTCCCGTCAACGGGAAGAAGTTCCTTTTCCCCATCGGTGCCACTCAGTTCCAAAATCAAATGACGATCGATATAACCGGTAGGAATTTTATGACCAACATTAGTTGCTTTAACTCGCACTCTAACCATCGTATCTTTTTCAGACTGGATTATTTCCTCTTGATGAAAAATAGAACTTTGCAACATCAACTTTAGGCCCCCAGGCATTAAGTTGTGCGATGCCAATTCCATTGGATTGCGTTTGATTCCCCCTTTCTCAGGTGCTATGTTTTCCATCTTTCCATCTGGCTTCATATGGCAGGATTGACATTGCAACCCTTGTGCAGCGGCAGGGCTTTTCTGCCATTCAGAAAATGTAGTGTAAGCGCGGATTCCAAACATTGTTCCTTCGTGGCAGGAAGCACAATAAATACTTTGTTGATACACTGGGGCATAAGAATTATCGTTTCGCTTAGCATTTTTCATAGGGCCGAAAAAGACCTGCCCTTTTTCTGGACGGTACAGTTCAAGTAAATCTCTACCGTGCGCAAATCCCACTTCTTTTTCCTTTATTCCACCGACCTTATGACAAAAATCACAGTGCACCCCTAGCCTATCAACACCTACAACTTCTTTTATATTTTCTAACCCTGCTTGCCCCGCACCCACACCGGGGGCGTGACAGGCAACACAAACAGTTTTACCCTCAGGCAAATCACGCGAGAGACTCCAACCCTGGACTGGTTTGCCATCGTTTTTCTTTTCCCCAAACATTTCAAGAAACCGATAACCCACACTACTTTGCGAATGAGCACTATGCCTCCACTCGTTCACAATTGCAGGGTGGCAAGTGTTGCAACTTTGATCGCCTTCCAATGGATGCACCCACAAATACTTGTTTGAATCAACGGGATCAACTTTAGTAAGAAAGATCTGGTTGTTATTATTCCCAAGACAGTTGTGGGCAATGAGGTGCCCAACTGCTGCAACTGAAACCCCCGCCCCAATTAAACTACGAGGGATAGAAGCTAGGCCATTTTTATTGGTAACAAATTCGAGTGAGCTATTTTCAAAAGTGATAATTGCAGATTGAATTACCCCATCTTCGTTCAAAATCTTAAGTTCTATGCTTTTTATTTTTCTAAAGTAAAACAAAGAGCATAAGCATCCAATCAGGACAAGATAAGCCAGGATTGAAATAATCTTCTTGGGCATAAAAGCACTTTACCAAGTATTTAGATCTTTAATAGTGAACCAAGTGCTTGTGCGGAATTTAGTGCCGCCTTTCGAACCGAACTCTTCCAATCTAAATCATCGGGGCTTGTAGGAAATGTAATTCCCCTTGAACTGTTGACGATTGCCCCCAAACCATCGGGACGAAAAGACGGCCTCACCTCATCCAATCCACCACCTTGAGCCCCAAAGCCAGGAACAAGAAACCAAATTTGAGGGAATTCCGCTCTCAATGCAGCAGCTTCTTGGGGAAAAGTTGCGCCTACAACTGCCCCTGCATCGCCTAATCCGCAAGCTCCAAGATGACCTTCATTCCATTTTGCCAAGGCTTTGGCAACATGATGATAGAGGGGTTTACCCGAGGATTCTAAATCTTGAAAAAGCTTTGCCCCAGGGTTGCTGGTTCGCACTAGAAGAAATATTCCCCCATTTACTTTCCTTGCAGCATTCAAAAAAGGTTCCACCGCATCAAATCCTAAATAAGGATTTATCGTCATTGAATCTGCGGGCCAACTTGCATAATCCTTAGTGCCTACCCGCCCCCCAAACGCTGCCTCTGCATAAGCAGTAGCAGTGCTGGCAATATCGCCTCGTTTGTTATCAAGGATGGTAATAAGCCCAAGTGACCGGGCAAGTTGCAAGATTTTGCGTAGCGCTTCCATCCCCTTGGGACCACAATTTTCAAAAAAGGCACTTTGCGGTTTTACTACTGCAACTATCGGTGCGACAATTTCTAGCACTTCCGAACAAAATTCAAAGTAAGCATCTGCAACCGCTTCGGGAGTCCCATCTGCAAATTTCTTACGAATCGACTGAGGTAAGCTTTCCCATCGGGGGTCAAGGCCAACACACAAAGGGGTTTTCTTTAATTTGATATTCTCTGCAAGCTTATCTGAAAAATTCATCATTTATTCCTCGCAAGTGGACCGGGTCTTTTATCCGAACCAAAGTACCAATCCAAGGTGTTTTTTATGGCGTCACGAAGCGAAGTCGTTGGACGCCATCCAAGGTCGTTTATTGCATTTGAAATATCAAATCTGTTGCTTCTGGTGACAAGGCCAACGGTGTAGCGTGTGAGGTGGGGAGGCCTTTTAAGAAAAATAACCTTAGCAAGAATCTCGGAAAAAAACCCTGCCCAGTAAGCCATTCGTACCGAAAAGATTCTACTCACTCTGGGGTAACCTAAAGAGTCAGCAAGGAGTGCCAAGAATTCTTTCTGAGTCAGGTCACCTGGGTTGCTGATGTTATAAATCTTGCCTGCAGATTTAAGGCTTTGGCCTGCCAAAATAACACATTCTGCAACATCGTTTGCATATAGAACATTAAGCATGTTTGAACCATCACCCGCTTGAGCAATTCTTTTAAGATGAAAAGCTGCAAGAACTCTAGGTAAGGTGGTTCGATCTCTGGGGCCAAAAAACCAAGTCGGTCTTAGGATAGTTGTTTCGCCTTTATAACTTTGCCAAATCTCTTCGGTTTTTAACTTGGCACGAATGTAATTATCAGCACGCCATAAATGCTGCCCGGTTGGGGCGGTCTCATCGATAGGGAAACTGCTCTCCTTAGGGTTACCATAAACAGTAATGGAACTAATATGGACAACTTTTTGAACTTTTACTTGGGTACAAGTTTGGGCTAGTGATTGAACTGGGGCAATTATATTGTCAATAAATTGCTGCCAAGGACCCCATTCCCCAACCTTTGCAGCACAGTTATATAAAGTGTTGCAATTGGAAAGGGAATTTTCAAGAAATAGCGGGTCTAAAAGGCTACCGCGTAGAATTTCAACGCCCAGACTTTCAAGGAATTTAGTATCGCTTTGGGGTCGAACCAGGGCACGAACTTTTCTGCCCTGTTTGACCAAACCTTCAACGACACAACTTCCCAACAACCCGGAAGAGCCAGTTACAACATCCAAAAGGCACCTCAGTTAAAATTTGCCAATTAATCCACCTTTAACAATTGTAAGGGTTTGTATAGTTCTGAGTACTAGGATAAAAATTCCACCCCTTCACTAATAACTAAGACAAGGTAACTATTATTCCACTTGGGAAAAGTCCTATCTTTTGGTTAATTGTTATCAGGTCATTTAATTTTGACTCTTCAATTGTTTACAAAGGTTAATTTATGAAGCGAGATTTAAAAGGTAAGCGCATTCTTATAACTGGGGCTTCTAAGGGCATGGGCAAAGAACTTGCAAAGCTTTGTGCAAAGGCAGGTGCCAGACTTGCCCTCGTTGCTCGATCTAAAAATGAACTCGAAAGCCTTAGTGCCGAATTAAACGCCCAAGGTGCCGACACACGCGCTTTTCCCCTTGACATAACTTGCGACCTCGAAAGAGATAATCTTTTCAGGCAGATTAAAGATCACTTTCACGAGCTAGATATTTTAGTTAATAATGCTGGAACTGGTTCTTGGAACCACTTCGTTGATGGAAGTGAGCAAATAGTTCGAAAACTAATGGAAGTCAACTTTTTTGCGCCTGCCGAATTAATCAGGCAAGCCATCCCCCTCTTGGAATTGGGAAACCAACCAGCCATCGTTAATATAGCTTCAATGACTGGAAGAAGGGCAATGCCAAGTTGGACCGAATACTCTGCAAGCAAGCACGCTTTGGTCGGCCTTACCGAAGCATTAAGAGGGGAACTAGCAAGGTTCGAAATCGATGTTTTATTAGTTTTACCGGGGCTAACGGTCACCCCATTTTGGGATAACTTGGCTTTAAAAACTGGTAAAGCTGACCTCGGAATTGAAAAAGGTATGACTCCAGAAGTTGCAGCACTAGGAATTTTTAATGCTATTGTTTCTAATAAAACAGAAACTGTTCTAGGGTGGGATGCAAAGTGGATGCTACGCCTCAATAAATTTTTCCCTAGATTGGTCAATTGGTTACTTGCACGACGAGTTAAACAACTTTATGCAGCCCAGTAAAAATTAACCTCAAAACATGAATCCTCTATAAAAAGGATTATTCAGCTAAAATTTTTAGGAGAGAACTTATATGTGTGGCATTGCAGGCGTTATAGATTTAGCAGGTAAAAGAACCATCTCACCTAACATTATCAGGGCAATGGCACAGGCTATTATTCACCGCGGACCAGATGAAGACGGCTTTTTAGAACTTCCTGGGATTGCCTTTGCAAACCGTAGGCTTAGCATTGTTGGCCTTTTCGATGGCAAGCAACCGATTTTTAATGAAGACCATTCCATCGCAACCGTGTTTAATGGCGAATTTTTTGACTATCCTCAAATCAAAGCCAAACTCGAATCCAAGGGACATAAGTTTTCAACCCATTGCGATACCGAACTTATTCCACACCTTTATGAGGATTACCAAGAAGGTATGCTTGACCACCTTCAAGGTCAATTTGGAATTGCGGTTTGGGATAGCAAACAAAGAAGAGTTATTCTTGCCCGAGATCAGTTCGGCATTTGCCCACTTTACTACGCTAAAGTGCAATATGATGGTTCAGAATGGCTGCTTTTTGCATCTGAAATTAAAGCAATTTTAGCTTCTCGGATGATTAAAGCGGAACCCGATAGACTAGGGATCAATCACCTTTTTACATTTTTTGGCGTTCCGGGACCTCAAAGTTGCTTCAAAGGTATTTCTGCTTTGGAACCGGGGCATTTCCTCGATATCAGGTTAGGCAGTGATTCTCATTCTGCCCGTATTCAAGACCGAGCTTACTGGACTATGAATTTCCCCCAACGAGGACAAGAAATATCAGGGCTTTCTTTTAAATCCCTTGTTGATGAATTCGATCGTGAGATGATGGCTGCAGTCGAAAAAAGGCTCCGTGCCGATGTCCCCGTCGTTTCCTATTTAAGCGGGGGCGTTGACTCTAGTTTGGTTGTCGCAATGGCTTCGAAAATTCGTGGTACACCCATTCCCTCTTTTACTATTCGCATCAAAGCTCCAAAACTTGATGAGACCCCCGAAGCAAACATAGTGGCAAAGCACATAGGAACAACACCCATCATCATCGATGTTGGGGCCGAAGAAGTGCTTAATACCTACCCAGAGCTAATTCGTGCAGCTGAAGCACCCGTAGTCGATACCTCTTGCTCGGCACTTTTGCTCCTAGCTAGGGAAGTTCACAAGCACGGCTACAAGGTCGCCCTCACCGGAGAAGGATCAGACGAATGGCTGGCAGGGTACCCTTGGCATAAGGTCAATCGAATTGCAAGCTACTTGGATTGCATACCCGGAATCAAAGTCAGCAACCTGATGCGAAGGTTTTTCCTTTGGGCCACCAAAGCGCCACGCTTTAACCAAGCAATGCAAAACAGGGCCATCACCGCCATGAGCGGGCATAACGGTTGGCTCGATATTTACAGCCTTTTTAGTATGTCCAAGTTCAGGTTATTTTCTCCAGAAATGATCGAGTTAACTAAAGATGTTTCCCCTTACGAAGACTTAAACCTTCCTTCTGAAAAAATGAAGAGTTGGCATCCGCTCAACCGCGAATTGTATGTAAGTGGCCGGGCCCATTTATCAGGGTTACTTTTAAACGCTAAGGGTGACCGAGTTGCAATGAATTCTTCGGTAGAAACGCGTTATCCGTTTCTAGATGTGAATGTATTTAACTTTTTGGCAAAAGTTCACCCTAAGTTTAAATTTCGTGGTTTGACAGATAAGTACATATTGCGCCACTTGTCAGACCGATACCTCCCCTCTTCCATAGCTTGGCGTAAGAAGGCGATGTTTAGAGCACCCTTTGATAGCTTCCACCTTGATTCAGTTCCGCCTTTTGTAGACCACCTGTTAAGCGAAGAATCGCTTAAAAAAACGGGGTATTTTGATGCCAAGCAAGTGATTCGCTGGCGCAAAGACTTCAAAAAACTTCCCTCGTGGGGGCTCTCTAGAGTCTCTATTGAGATGGGGCTTGTTGGAGTTCTTGCAACCCAAATGTGGCACCAAACCTTTATTGATAATTCGCTTGCGGATATGCCAAGTTGGGAACTTCCCCCCTTATCTTAAAAAGTTTTTACTCAATAGTGTTCTTTTGTACACTATTAGAACAATTTGACTTAAATCACTATCCCATAAGGCATTGTGCTTCCCTAATCGCTACATTTTAAAGCACGACCTTAACCTTATTGATCCCTTTCAACCTTTTAGGCTTTCAACCTGCGACCCTTACCGTTAACCTTGTGTTAATGTCCTATGCTCTTTCAATACTCTGGTACGACAGGCAAAGATACCTGCCGGGAATTTTAGCTGTTGCCTTTAGCGCCTTGCTAATCGCATTGCAGTGTGGGCTTTTACTTGGCCTTTTTTCGATTACTTCAATTCCTGTAGACCATACCTCGGCAGATATTTGGCTTGGTGCACCTGAAGTGTTAAGCGTTGACCTTGGCAGACCCATTCGCGAGGCTAGTCTGGCCCGAGTCGCAAGCCAACCCGAAATCGAACGCTGCGAGATTTACCTTCAAGGATTTTCTTACTGGTCAAAGCCCGATGGGGGCACTGAATTATGTATGGTGATTGGTAGTCGACTCGACGAAAATTCTCTGGGTAAGGTTGATGAACTTTCCAAAGATCTTTATTTGCAGTTAAGCGAACCCGGAACCATTGTCATTGATGAATCTGACCTTGGGCGACTAGGAGTCAAAGGGGTCGGAGACCACGCTGAGGTTGCAGGCAACCGAGTAAGAATTGTGGGTTTAACTAAAGGTTTAAGAAGCTTAGCAGGCCCTTATGTATTTTGTTCTATCAACACAGCAAGGCCATTATTAAGAATATTTTCCGATCAGATAACCTATGTATTAGGTAAGTGTCATAACCCTAAAGATGCAGCGACCGTGGTAAACCGATTAAGAGAAAGCCAAAATTTTTCTGCGTTCACAAGCCCAGAATTTTCCTTGCGTTCACGAATGCATTGGCTCACTAAAACTAAAGCTGGTATAGCTTTAGGTTATGCTGCTGCCTTGGGATTATTGGTAGGCGCTGTTGTAACTAGCCAAACTTTATATGCTGCCACCGCTGCTTCCTTACGAGAATTTGCGGTTCTTCGGGCTATGGGAATACCAAGGTGGCGTATGCAATTGATGGTGATGCAACAGTCAGCATTTGTCGGGCTATTTGGTATAGGCCTTGCCTTACCGGGGGTGCACGGTCTGGCTGCCGTTGCTGATTATTATGGTGGGCGGGTTGAGTTACCTATTTGGCTTCAAGCCTCTGCCGCAATTGTAACTTTATCTATGGCTTTGTTTTCAGGGTTGTTTGCCTTAAGGTCACTACGAAGTGTGGAACCTGCGGCTTTACTTAGGTAATTAAAATAAGGTCTTGGGATGGCGATATCTCCAAATATTAAAGGCGGAATAAAACTTCATTCTGGAGGTGTTTCTCACTCTATTGCCGGTGAGCTTCTTCGTAAATCTTTTGGTGTAGGTGAAATGCTTACCACCGCAGTAAACGATGTTTCAATTCAAATCAATCAAGGTGAAATTGCCCTGATGATGGGGCCTTCTGGAAGTGGTAAAACTACCTTACTAGCACTTTTGTCTGGTTTATTAAGGCCAGATTCGGGCAAAGTTGTTGCATTAGGGCAAGATTTATGGTCTCTTAATGATTCTGAAAGAGAACGCTTTAGGTTGCGCCATTGCAGCTTTATCTTTCAAGGCTATAACCTCTTCGCTTCATTGACAGCTAGGCAACAACTTGAAATCGTTGCCCAATGGGGAGATGGGCTAAGTTCGCGCGAAGCCAAGAAAAAGTCAGACGCAATTTTAGGGATGCTAGGGCTTGCAAAAAAAGCACACTTAAGGCCGGGTGAACTTTCAGGGGGCGAAAAACAGCGCGTTGCTATTGGCAGGGCTCTCATTAAAAACCCAGATTTTTGCTTTGCGGATGAGCCTACTAGTGCCTTAGACTGGGCGCATGGCGAACAAGTGATCGATATTCTTAGAACTGCCGCACACGAACGAGGTTGCACTGTTCTTATTGTCGCTCACGATGCTAGAGTAATCCCTTATGCGGATAAGATTTTTTATCTTGAAGATGGAAAAATGATTGATGATGGTGAAAAAGGTATTCAAAAGACCTATGGTAAAACGCATTGAAAAGATTGCTCTTTTACAAATAGCAATCTTGGCTGGTTTTGTTTTTATTACTTAAAGGATGGGGAATCCTTAATGGAAAAGTTATTTCAACCTGCGCCTTCTATTTCTTGGGTCCTCCTAAGTAGGAAGCTATTTGCAATATTGTTTGTTTCAAGCCTAATTGCAGGTGCTTTCATTTTCTGGGGCTATTACCAACCTCAAGAAAACGAGGTGTTCGATCCCACTTTTGGGCTCCAATTAACCGTTGCTGCTCAACAACCAAAATCCGTTTCTAAAACAAAAATCAGTGAAGACGCAGAGAGAAGAGCTGTTTGTATCGCCTATGTTGATGTCGATGGGGGGGTCACGCCGCTATACCCCATTCAACCGGGTAAGGTAAAAACGATTCCGGTTCGTGAAAACCAAGAAGTGGAAGTGGGTGATACCCTCATTCGGATGGATGATACCCTGCAAAAGGCACAACTCGAAGAAGCAAAAGCAGATGTTCAGGCAGGCCAATCCCAACTGCAACAAGCTAAGATTCTATTTAAGCAACACGAACTTACTATCAACGGTCAAAAAGCGGTAATCGAGGCAAAAAAAAGTGAGCGGGCCGCTGCCTCTGCTAAACGAGATCAAGCCGAAAGACTTGCTAACAATAAGCTTGCCAGCACTGATGATGTCAACGCAGCTCAAGCTATGGTTAAAGCCATCGATGCGGCGATTGAGGGTGAATCCGTTAAGCTAAAGGGAATTGAAATTAGTGACCCACAAATCGCAGTTAACCTTGCGACTAACGATCTTAGTGCCAGAAGTGCTAGGCTTCAAAAAGCGGAGTACGCCCTTTCTGAATGCTCGCTTAAAGCTCCATTCAAAGGCACCATTCTTCGAATAAACACCAGCGTAGGTGAAACGCTTGGTTCGAACCCAAAGTACCCTGCTATTATGTTTTGTCCAACTGCAAAAAGAATTGTACGAGCAGAAGTTGAACAAGAATTCGCAGGAAAAATTGGCCTAAATCAGCTTGCTGTTATTCAAGATGATTGCAGTTCCTCCGACATAACCTGGAAAGGCAAAGTTGTTCGCATCTCCGATTGGTTCACTCATCGAAGGTCTATCCTTCTTGAACCGTTGCAGTTTAATGATGTCCGAACTTTGGAATGCATTATCGAACTTGACCCTAACCAACCATTGCTAAGGATAGGGCAGAGGGTAAGAGTTCAGCTCATTCCTTCTGAAAATGCAAACCCATCAAGCGTACAGTCGAAATAATCATGGTCTAAAAAATCGTGTATTTTTAATCGGTCATGGAGGACCAAGAATGACATGGTTATTGATAGCAACAGGGTTTACCGGCGCACTTTCCTTCTTGTTTTTAATCAAAAAACTGAGCCATCTTTTTACCACTCCCCAAGCGGTTTTTGTGCATTTCTCCCCTGCTGGGGGTTGCTGTGATGCTATTCTTAAAGAGATTCATCACGCCCGCCACGAGATTTTAATCCAGGCTTATTCTTTTACCTCAAAACCAATTTCTCAGGCACTTATCGAAGCAAAAAAACGACGCGTTAAAATCGATATCGTTCTTGATAGCAGCAACGAAAGAGAACAATACACCGAATTACACTTCCTTATCGAAAATGGTATTAATCCCCTTATCGATAGTCATCACCCCATTGCCCACAACAAAATCATGATTATTGATGCAAAAGTAATCGTAACGGGAAGCTTTAACTTTACCCAGCAGGCAGAAAATAATAATGCTGAAAATCTACTGATTTTAAAGGGCCACCCCGAACTTGTCGAAATGTATAAAAAAAACTTCCACAAGCACAAGGATCACTCACGCCCAGCCGAACTTACAACCCCTAACAGCATAAATGCGGGCAAACACGATATGTTTGGCCACCACGAAAACGCAAATAAAGCTAAGGCCGCCTAAAAATCACTAAATTGATTACATCTATTACTGCACCTAACTTTTATTACCATCAAAATCTTGATGCTCTTTTCTTTTATTTCCTACGCCCACTAGCATATAATAAATGCTGGTATGTTAATTTTATAAATTTAAACGGTCTAAACCTATGAGTGTAATTCCTACTGCTAAAAGAGAACTCAACGATACTTACCTCAAAGAGCAATTACAGGTACTTAGGCAAGCCGACAATTGGACCAACCTCTATTACATTGCTGCCACCTATTTTTTTCTTGGGGCTGTAATCTCCTCTACTATTGCTTTTTATTACTATAGCGAAAGTTGGGGGCTTCCCTTCTGGTTTAATATCCCCATTACTATTCTTGCCATTATTCTTATCGGCGCAGGACAGCATCAATTAACTGGGCTAGGCCACGAAGGTTCGCATCATACTCTTTTCAAAACCAAAAAATGGAATGAGTTCGCATCAGATTTGTTTTGTATGTTTCCGGTTTATAGTACCACCCATTTTTATCGCTTACAGCATATGGCTCACCACCAGTATGTAAACGATCCAGAACGCGACCCGGATGTCTCGCAACTTGTTAGTAGCGGGCATTGGCTTGGTTTTCCAGCATCCCCAAAAAAGTTCTACAATTTTATCCTCCAACAACTATGGCTTCCCAATGTGTTTAAATTTATGTTAATCAGGGCTGTTTATAATTCTACGGGTACTGATTCAAATCCTTATGTTAAGAAAAGCTCGAGCAAAAATAAAATTGCTATCAAGATAAGCATCACCTATGTCTTTTCTCTAATCCCAGCGCTTATTGCCCTTGCCTGGTTAGGAAACCCTATAATCGTTGCATCAGCAGCGCTTATAAATTTCTTGGTGTTTTCTGCTATCCTTAGTTTATTGCCTCTAGATTGTTACCAACAGGCTAAAGTTCACCCAGTATTTTCTCCAAAAACCACCACCGTTTTACGGCTTGGCTATGTCACCGTGGTTTTTACCTCTCTTGCACTTCTTCATTTAACAGTTGACCCTTGGGCCCCTGTTTACTATTTCTGCCTTTGGCTTATTCCTATCTTTACTTCTTTTTCCTTCTTTATGATTCTGAGGCAAGTGGTGCAACACGGAAATGGCGATCGAGGTAAAATCACTAACACACGAACTTTTTTTGTCAACAAATTAATCAACTTCTGCGTCTTCCCTATGGGACAAGATTACCACCTTCCTCACCACTTATATTCAACGGTTCCACACTATCGTCTTAAAAAGCTTCATACACTTCTTATGGAATATCCCGAGTACAAAAAAGAAGCTGTAAATGTACACGGCTATTTCAGGTCACCAGAAAATCCTAAAGTTCACCCTACCGTTGTGGATGTCCTAGGTGATGAATACTCAAGCAAGGAATTTAAGGGAATCCATATCGACTACTCCGTTCTTGATAACAATGAAGTAGAAGAGAAACAAGAAATTATTAATGCAGGAGAGAAGGAAAAGAAGAAAGCAGAAGAATCAGCTCACCAGCATTCAGCTTCGTAATAATGGTTCAAATTCGGTGCCTTTTACCATCGTTTTCAAAATAGGCGTAGTCATAAAAGTAGTGATGAGTGCCATCATAACAAGCATACAGAAAACGCTGTCGGGAATAATGCCAAAATCTTTTCCCATATTAATGACAATCAATTCCATCAAAGCCCTGGTATTCATTAAAAACCCGATGCAGGAAGATTCCTTAAGAGAAAAGCCACTAGCATAAGCTGCCAAGCCACACCCTGCAACCTTTCCAAAAATTGAAGCACAAATAATTGCGCCAGCGATAAGCCAAAGTTGAAATGAATCAAGAGTTCCAATATTAGTCCTTAACCCTGTATAAGCAAAAAAAATGGGAAGAAAGAAAGCAGTTACAAAATCTTTAAGTTTCAGTTGCACCGCATTCCTAAACTCAATTTGATCACATAGTATCGCACCAAAAATAAAGGCACCAAAAATACCAAAAATACCAATCAAATTAGTCGTAATCGCACAGGAAAATAATAATGCTAAAGTAACTGCCAACCCTGTGACCGAAATTTGATCATTAACAATAAATCGATTAAGTAATTTGATAGCTAGCGGTCGCAAAACTAAAATCATAAATAAACCAAACGCTACCGTATAAAATATCATTAAAATAGTGCTTGAAATTTTAAATCCAGATGTCACAAACGCAACTACGCCTGCAAGTAATATCCAACCCGAAACATCGTCAAATGCTGCAGCGGTAATCGTCACAACTGCAAGCTTCGTATGAGAAACTTTCCATTCAACCATCATTCTGCCAAGAATGGGCAATGCGGTAATCGACATTGCGGTACCAAGAAAAAAGGCGAAACTCCAAAAGTTTCCAGAAGAATTGGCCAATGGACAAACTAAGTCAAACACAAAAAAAGACAAACCTAAACCAAGTCCAAATGGGAGCAAAATGCCAGCAAGAGAAATAAAAATAGTAGAAGTTCCCATAGATAAGAGTTGAGAAAATTCAAATTCCATTCCTACTAAAAATAAGAGAAGCAATAAACCAATCTGACTAATTCCCACAAAAACCCAGTGCAGCGTGCCTTCAGGAAAGCCATCAAGAACAGGACGAAAAATCGCTTGAAAAACATCAGGAGCAAGCCAACCAAAGAAACTCGGACCAAGTAAAAGCCCTGCTGCAATCTCCCCTACTACCTCTGGTTGACCGATTTTCCGGAACATCAACCCTACCAACCTTGCTGCTAAAATTATAATCAGCAATTGCCAAAGTAAAGGTAATAAAAGATGTTCAACTTGAGCAGTAGCAACTAACGAAAGCATTAAAAATCCATCCTTTTTAAATCCAAAAACTATCTAATTCTTCGTGAGGAATCCTTGCAAGCCTAAGCAAGCTAACAAATTGCTTAATTTGAGTTTCATCAAGATGGCCTAATTGCTTAGCACTACAATCTAAAACCTCATGATCAAGTTTTTGAAGCAACTTTAAGCCTTGAGGTGTGATACCAACTTTTACAACCCTGCGATTATCTTCAGGCCGTTCGCGGGAGATAAATTGTCGTTCTTCGAGTCGATCAAGAAGTCTGGTGATATCAGGTGCCCGAGAAACAAGTCGCTTTGCCAGCATTAAGGTATGTAATTTTTGTGGGTGTTCGCCACGAAGCAATCGCAAGGCGTTATATTGCTGAGCGGTCAAATCAAATTTAGAAAAAACAGAATCTTCGATAAGCCTAAGTCGGTCATAAGTGCGCCAAAGGTTTAAATAAGCTTCTTGCTGAATCGAATCAAAGCGAGAGGCTTTAGGGGCAGCATTGAGATTAAGGTTTTTGGAAAGCATAGGCCAAGGACCTAAGGAAACAACAAAAGAACATATATTTGTTCTAACAATTATTGTTTGCGAAGGAAAGAAGAATCGAGGGTAAATCCGTGACAAACTTACTCCTAGGCAGCACTGGGTCGTATCCTGCAGCCCTTGCTTTCTTCAATAATTCTACATCCACATGCGAGCCATAGCCTAAAATGGGAACCGCCATCCCACTTTTTTCTCTTATGCCTGAAATTAGCAATTCAAGGCTGTTGGGGATTATTCCTAAGTCAATCAAAACTCCAACAAATTGCAATTTAGTTGCAGCATCTAAAAGCTTTTCAACGGTTTTAAATGTTTTAGTATCCAATCCTGCAGCACTTGCCTCGCCAGATATCCTGCTGCCAAAAATCAGATCATCACACAACACCAACACAACTTTTTTGTTTTCTTCCATTAAACAATTTCCCCTAACTGTTGGTACATATATAGGGTTGCCCACATTTTTGCATCAATCGGAAGGTCAGGCTTATCGCATAACTTACAAACTTCTGCAAAATCAAGAAACAAAACTTCGATATCTTCGGAAGGTTCTGGCTTTGCACCTTGGTTGAACTTGACATCAACATAAGCCATAACAATTGCTTCGTCGGTCAAACCCATAGAAGAATAAAGGGGCATAGTAACCTTGCGTATTTTAGAAACTTCAAAACCTGTTTCTTCGATCATTTCACGCTTTATTGTGGTTTCAACGGTCTCGCCTTGGTCAATAAGCCCTGCTGGAAATCCATAGGTATAACAACCAACTGGAACACGAAATTCTTTTATAACAATAAGCTTATTAGGTTTACCTTTTTGCTTTAGAACTGGAACGATAATAACAGCTTCGGGATTGGTATTAGGAATGGCAGGTTGATTTTTACGAGATGCAAAAATCCATTGGCCATCGTGATTATTATGCGAATACTTTGCAACATATAAGTTAAGCCATTTTTGCTTTGTAAGCTTACGAATTTTATTAACCTTCATTTTAAATGGCCTTATGTTAATTTTATATAGCTTCTGGACCACGCTCGCCGGTTCGAATTCTAATGCAATCCTCGAGGGGTAGGATGAAGATTTTTCCATCACCAATTCTACCCTCTGGGCCAGTCCTTCCGGCTTCCATAATCGCATTAACAGTTGGTTCAACAAAATCTTCATTAACTGCAATCTGCAACTGCACCTTGCGCAACAATTGCACCGTTAATTCGTGGCCCCGATAAACTTCGGTATGACCTTTTTGCCTACCAAAACCTTGTACATCCACAATAGTAAGACGGAAAACTTCAACTTTATTTAAGGCTTCCTTAACAGCTTCCAACCTTGATGGCTGAATGATTGCAAGAATAAGCTTCATAATAAATCCAAGGTTAGAGTTAAAAGTTCATTAATAAACACTACTTTTTAACGCAGGGGACCAAGGTACCATCACCCGATAGATACTTATCTTCGACAGCATAATTTTCAAATTGTATGGTATAAAAGGATTCGAACCATTTTCTAATTCCCGGTACAAAACCATGATCATAACTAGGTGAAACATAAAGAGTATTACCAGGAACCTGAAGCCTGATCTCCCCCTTATCGACAACAACCTTGCCTGATTTAATTACAAAGAAAGGGAGTTCAAACATTGCAAGGATATTGGGGCTTTCGTTATAAATAGTAACATCAGCATCAGCACCAATACCAAGGTGGCCCTTGTTTATTAAACCAAGGGTTCGAGCTGGGCCTGCCCGGGTAATGATAGCGATTTCTTCGAGTGTATATTCTCTGGGAATATCTTTTAAAGAAGTACGCTCCAGAACTCTGGGGTGAATTCGCTGGAGAATTTCATTTCGATAATTTCGATCCATCAGCAATTGAATAATCTCTGGGTAGGCAAGAAAAGAACCGCCATTCGGATGATCGGTACTCATAGAAATTTGCCAAGGGTCTTTAACCAAAAGGTACCATTCGAGGCCGATGGCCCATTGTAAAGCGTGGACAAAACTTTTTTCTTTATAAGTTATGGGAACGATTCCACATCCTGCTTCCATTTCCGTATCAGCATTCGTCCATTTTCTTCCAGTGACCTTATGTAGGTAATATCCAAGAGGGCCATCGCCAGTCAAGGAGGTAGTTTCGCCGAATAAAACTTGTCCTACATCCACAGTAATTTCAGGATGAGAATTTACGAAGTTTGCTAATTCAATGGTCTTGGAACAAAACTTAGATTGGTCATCGGGTTCACCACCGTAGCTATGAAACTGTATGTGAGTTAGGTGAGCATTTCTACCTTCAAGGGCATCCATAGTAGCCATAGTCGTGTGCCAATTACCCGGTAGACCAAGGTTATTGCAATGAATATGAACAGGGTGAGGAAGGCCAATATCCATTGCAGTCTGAGTAAGGCCCTGAATAATTTGCCTAGGAGTGCAATTAAAGTGACCAATATCTTCATCAATTTCGTGAATATTAGCACCACCACTTTTCCAAACTTCAACTCCACCTGGATTAACAAGTTTAATCGCATAACCTTTGGCAGAATCAAGCAACCAAGAGGCAAAGTGTTTTAACTTTTCTGGTTCTTTTGCAGCTATTTGTTGCAAAGCATAATGGTTATTACCCATTAATAAAAAGAACCCTTTATCAAGGATGGGTGTATCTTGAAATTCTTCGTGAGCGTGACGAGCCCCGAGTGGTGGAACTGCGGCATCAAAAGCAGTGGTATAGCCCATTCCAGCATAAAGGTAACCAGTTGCGAAAGTGCTAGGAACACTGCCAACGGTACCAGAACGGGTAAGTGGGGTTTTAAGGATGTGGCGGGCATTGCGCTTATCTTCTGGGCGCATTTTTCTGGCAAGGTTTACCTTCGGGCCAGCAATATGGCAATGCATATCGACGCCGCCCGCCATAATAATTCTTCCAGTAGCATCAATAACTTTTTCAATAACCGAGTCGGGGTCTACGGGCGGTGCAATGATTTTCCCGTTCTCCATCCAAATATCTCGGACGATGCCATTGATCCCATTAGTAGGATCGTAAATTTTCCCGCCTATGATTCTAGTAATCGCCATCTCAATTTACCCTCGGAATTTAACCTTGAAAGATTAGTTAGAAGCTTCTAACTTTTGTTTCTGCATCTGAAGGATTTTCTTTTCCAATGCCCGAAGAATCTTTTCATCACTTGGAAATGGTGATTCAAACGCAGGCCTTAGGGGAATGGGGACATCATCCATCCGGTAAACTGTACCGGGCACATTTATCCCATAAGTCGCGGTGGTAAAAGCAACAGTAGCAGCACGGGTGGTGGAAGTTTCTTTGGTATCTAATGCAATAAAAGGAATTGTAGCAAGGTGCTCTCGAGCGGCTTGCGAGAAATTTCCCATCGGGTCAGAAGCAATGATCATAGCAGCATCGGCTTCTTTTCGTGCAAGTGTATCAGTGGTGGTAAATTCCCCTGGATTAAAACGAGGATACCCCCTGCCTAGGTTTACCCCAAAGGGATAGCCAGTTTGCCAGCTAACCACATTATCAGCACCCGTGACATTCCCGTGCCCACGCATAGGATTTGCATAAAACCTAGTAAATTCGTTTAGATCACGGGCCAATGCAAGAGCAGCTTCAACATTGAGATGTTTACCCCGAGTCATAGAAAGCCCCATACCAAAGAAGAGCACGCCGAATTTACATGACTTCATTTTTTCAACAAGAGGTAAAAGTTGCTCAAGAGAAACCCCAGTATCTGCAAGATCAGATTCTGCAATTGGAATTCCTTTAACAAGGGCCCTTAGTATCCAAAGGACTTCAAAATCTTTACGAGGCTTAATCTGCAAGAAAATATCTGCTGCGGGCGCACTTTTTGTCCGCCTTACATCAACCAAAACCACCGTCCTATCTTTCCTTCCATTGGGAATAAACAAACCCTTAGGCATAGTCGAATAACGACCCCAATGGCGTGGGTGAGATTCAGCAGGGTTTGATCCCCAAAAAATAACTAAATCTGCACGGTTCTTTACTTCACCCAAAGAACAAGTGATTTCTCCAACACCTTGAAATGCCATCCCCGAGGGACCGTGGCAAACCGAAGTTGTAGTATCGATAGAAGCTCCGACCCAATCTGCAATAGCAACTGCAACCCGCTGAGCTTCACAAGTTGTATCTGATAAGCCATAAACAATGGGAAACTTAGCTTCTAAAAGAATGCGGGCCGCTTCTTCTACCGCCTCTTCTACCGTGGCTTCTTTACCACGAATTCTAGCTACAGGACCTTCTCCAGCACTATGATTCAAAAACCAAGCCTTACCTAACACACAAGCATTCTTGGCTTTGGTAATATGATTATTTTCAACAGTCAATTCAATATCATCGCAAACGCAACCACAATAAGTGCAAGTTGCATTCGAAACCACTTTCAGTTCATTTTGCATTGCTAAAACACCTTTTAGGTCTTTATTAGGTTTCTAAAGAACCGACCTTGGATAGATAAACATCGGTTCCCTTACTATTAGGCATTCCCGTTCCGTGTGTATCGGAACCCATCAACCTGCTAGACCAATCACCATAAGCGATAAACAATAAGCCAGAAGGTAATTCTTTTTCTTTGGCAGCAATACAAGGAATCTTGATAGACCCAAAATCAGAACGGACACAAACCAGGTCTCCCGAAACTAAACCTAGCCTTATCATATCTTCTGGGGGTACTTGAACCGTGCCTATTTCCTCGAGGTAATCCTTGCTGAACTTACTTTCGTTCATAGAGGTACCTTGCCTGCTACTTCTGCCTGCAATTAGAATGAACAATTCTTCGTGTTTATTTTCCATAGAGGCATTATAGAGTATTATTGATGAAAGGAATAAGGAGTGTAGCAACAAATAAAATTAGTTTTTGAAATTAGAATCAAGGGACAAATGTGAACCCTAACATAGCCGTTTACTTTTCAAGCAAAACACTAAGGTGAGCTTTAATACCCTCGCTAAGGCCATCTAAACTATACCCGCCTTCAAGGCAAGAAACGATTTTCCCCGAACAATGTGTTTTAGCTAAAGCTTTTAAAGACCTAGTCATAATTGCAAAATCTTCTGGCTCCAATCCCAAGTCTCCAACTGGATCTCTGCGGTCAGCATCAAAACCAGCGCTTAAAACAACTAACTCTGGCTTAAATTCGAATGCTTTTTCGATCCCTTTAAGCCAAGCGGAGATGTAATCTTTCCTTGAAATTCCATAAGGAAGGGGGACATTTAAATTTGTGCCTAAAGCTTTGGCAGTTCCGGTTTCGGTAGCAGCGCCGGTGCCCGGGTAGAAGCCATTTCCATACCGATGAATACTTAAGAAAAAAACGGCAGGGTCATCATAAAAAATATCTTGAGTCCCATTTCCGTGATGGACATCCCAATCAAGTATTAAAACCCTATTTAACTTATGAACGGTGATCGATCTTCTTGCAGCCAAAGCCACATTATTGAACAAACAAAAGCCCATACTTTTTTGCGCATTTGCGTGGTGCCCTGGCGGTCGAATCAAACACAAAGCGTTAGAGTGTTTACCCTTAACAACTTCATCAACCGCCTTAATACAAGCGCCCGAAGCGAATAAAGAAATATGAAAAGAATCAGGGCAAATGATGGTATCTGGATCAGCGTTACCCCCACCAGTCGCTGCAATTTGCTTTATTTTCTCGACCTGCTTGGGGTGATGAAGTTGCCGTAGTTCTTTTTCTGAAATGGTTTCCCAATCTGCTGTTTTACATCGAGCTGCAAGCCCCGTCTTTTCTAGCATCGCATCAATTGCTAACAACCTTTCACCTCGCTCGGGATGCTTTCCCGTTTTATGCTTTAGAAATTCAGCAGAGCGAAGTAAAAGTGTCATATAAAGTTACTTTTAGTTTTTTTTCTCATCCGCTGCATCAGGAGCTTTGGGTTTTTCCTCAGGGGCGGGTTTAGGCATAGGCGTGGCAAATCCTGGAATTGGTCCGGGAAATTCTAATAGCCTTTTTCCTGTGGTAACGGGACCAGGCTTCAACGCACCAACTAAGCTTGAAAAAAATAAGGCAAGTTGCGGTTCCCCTGCAGGTTGCAAACAAGACCTTTCCAGAACCGTAACTTCTTCAAGCGACATTAAAATACCATTTCGCTGGATATGCTTAGTTAAGGCCTCAACCGCTGCAATTCTGACAAGAGGAATGCGCTTGCCATCCATTACAATAGCGGCAAGTTCTGGTTGAATTCGACCTAGTTTTAAATTGCTAAGGGCTTCGATCAAAAAGACCATACCTTGGTCGCCTAACCGGCCAGGGGTAAGTGCCGATAGAAGTGCTGGGGTTGCGGGACGAACATCATAACCAGGTAGTTCACCCTTAGAGATTCTAGAAAGCCAAAAAACAGCGGTTTCAGCAAATTCTTTGCGTTCTTCTTCGGTGAGAGGTGGAGCCACCATATCAACAACAGCCAACTGGATATCGCGAGCAATTGCTTTGCTATCGGAAAAATGTCCGGTGGGAACAACCCGAATGTTATCCTGTTTTTTGAAATGTTTTTTTAGGGCTTCGACTCTTTTACTGCCTTCTAAATGATATTCATCACCTACAGCAAGAAGGATTTTTCTTAAGTCTTTTTCATCAATAATAGTTTTTTGAAGGCCTACATATTTGTAATTAAGATTTTTGAGTTCCTGCAAGTGAAGGTCGGTAAGAAGGGAAAGAGCATCGCCTAATTCTTTTTCATATCTTTCGATTTCAAGAGGATCATTTTTTTTACGAACTTCTTTGTATTCTTTTTCAAATCGCTCGTTTGTTTTCTTAACATTTTGATTGTGCGTATATTCAATATCTTCAAGGTCTTTTTTGTAAGGGGCAAGAATGATTTCAATTTGATCAAGCCGTTTTCTTGTCTTGCTATACTTTTCAGTTAAGTCTTTAGCAAAACTTCCTTCTGGAACCGCAGCAAGGAAAATAGGCACCCTTGCAGCATAAGATTCAGCCTGAATACTTGCTAAGAGATAATGAATACCCGGGTCGGGCAAAGTAGATTCAATAAAAATAGCATCAATATCTGCTGCTTTTTCAAGCCTTCGAATGGTTTCATTTCCATTTGCTGCAAGAATTGGATCCACCCCTGCATCACGCATCACACCAACAACTAGGTGCCTCCAATCCGAATTTCCTACCGCTACGATAACCCTAGGTTTATTTAAAACAACAGACTCAGAGCGCAGTGCCCGTGCTAAAACTTCTATAACTTCTGCACTTGCTTTACAAATCTGAGAGTTCGGTATTTTAAGAATTGCAATTGCAGCTGCCATCTCTACCCTTCGATCCCCATAATTTAATGCAACCACAAGGGGTGCAACTTTATTGCCTCTGGGCATAACAGCCTTAATTTCTGCCATATCACCTAAGGCCCGAACAATAGCAAGCACAACAGCGGTTTGCTTTTCAACTAGGGCACGATCAAGCACAGCAAGAAGCAAATCAGCTTGAATTGTATTTAACAAAACATGCAAGGCAGGGTTTGATCTTATAAGGGGAAGTCGAATATCTGCTTTTTCTGAATGCCCGTGAATGGTATTAATAAGTTGCAGAATCTGAGCATTTTTATCGGTTGGGTCTAAGAGCAATGCAAAGGAACTATAGCGAGCACAGTAATAAGCATTGGCTTTTTTCACATCAACAACAGGTAACTCGGGCCAACCCTGAACCACTTTCATCCCATCCCAACGCCAAATTTGAACTCGAACTGGATCAGGGAAATGAACCTTACCTTTGTAATAACTCTCAGCGATTACAAGAAGCTCTTTCTTTGCTTCGGGAAGTGCGCCAAGCTCAAATTTAGTTAGAGAAGCTATAGCCTGTTTTGCTTTTTTTCTTAACCCTTCTGGCCTTCTGGGATCACTTGAAACAAACCATAATTCAGGGGCTGCTTGAATGGCCCCCCGAGCGACTAAAACATCGATCAAATCGACCTGAACCGAAATAGGCACACCTTCAAGGGAAGCGATAATAGGTGCTTCAACTTCAGAGCCAAGCCTTTTTAGTGCATCAAGAACATAAGATTTTTCGATGTTATTTTGCTTACCTAAGTCTGCGAGCAAAAGAGGAATAGTGGATGCCCCACTGCGGTAAAGTTCCTTAAGAGCAAAGGCTCGTTCTTCGGGATTGCCCTGCAACTGCTCGACAAATTTGGCAATTCTTTGGGGGTCCTGTAATTTTTTAAGAGAAGCCTGCCCCGCAAGGCGAATCAAGTCATCAGCATCTTTAATAGCTTGGTCATTTAAGATTTTATCTTTAGTCCAGTTTTTAACTAAACGAAGCCTGAAAATTGTATTTAGCGTAACCTTATCAACTAAGCCAGCAAGGTCTTCATCTGGGTATTTTTTTTCGATAAGATCGTGAAGGTAACGAGCAGCAAAATCATACTTGCCTACTTCGATTTCGAAAGAAATTGCTTCCCAGTAATCGTAAATATTTTGCGGTTGTTTGAAGAACTGTCGAAACCCATCCCTGCGCGAATCTGCTTGTTTTGGCGCCTCATCCTGAGCGGAAACCGTTATGGTTCCCACCCCGAAATAAGCAGTCAATAAAACAAAAAAAAGACCGGCTATGCTTTTTCTCATAACTCCCTTTTCCTTCCCATCCATTAATATTTAACTTCGACTTCTAAGAAAACGAAGCCATTGCATCCAGTTCAGGCCCAACCAAATCTGCATAAGTTTCCCTACGCCTTATCAATCTACTTTCACTTCCATCCACCAATACTTCTGCAGCCCTTACCCGACTGTTGTAATTTGAACTCATCGACATTCCGTAAGCACCCGCACTAAAAGTTGCAAGTAACTCGCCCCGTTTCATTGGCGGTAAAGACCTTCCCTTGGCAAGAAAATCTCCTGATTCGCAAACGGGACCCACGACATCAACCTTCAAACCCCCAGGCACATCCAGTTCAAAATCTTCAGGCAGAGTAGGAAATTCAGCACTAGGTTGGGCAGGCCAAATTCGATGAAACGCATCATACAGCGTAGGTCTAATCAAATCATTCATCGCAGCATCTTGAATAACAAAATGCTTGCCCCCAGATTCCTTGATGTAAATCACTCTGCTTAAAAGTAGCCCAGCATTTCCTACGATGAATCTTCCAGGCTCGAGTATCAATTTACAATTCGCTTCTTTTACCGCAGGAATTATTACTTCTGCAAAAGCCTTCGCAGGTTGAGCCTCTTGTTTACGATAATGAATACCAAAGCCACCCCCCATATTCAACACGCTAATCGGGTGCCCTTGCTCTCGAAGTTTAGCAATCAAATGCAACGCCTTGGCAACGCCTAACCGGTAGGGTTCCACCGAAAGAATAGGCGACCCCAAATGCATATGTAACCCAATTACTTTTACCGATTTATTGCTAAGAATACCTTGCGCAACATCCAGAACGGTTTCTATATCCAACCCAAACTTAACACCTTTAACACTGGTATCCGTCTTGGCGTGAGTTTTTGGCGGAAGGTCGGGGTTCACCCGCAAAGCAACATTGGCAACCTTGCCTAAAGATTTAGCAACCTCGCCAATTGCGTGTAATTCTGCTTCACTTTCAATATTAAAAAGGGCGACATTATTCTCAAGGGCTGTGCGAAATTCCGCATCAGTCTTCCCCACACCTGCAAATACAATTTTCTCCCCTTTACCACCAGCAAGAAGTGCTCGGTGCAATTCTCCTCCGCTGGTAACATCAAAACCAGAACCATGTTCCGCCATCAATTTACAAAGGGAAAGGTTTCCATTAGTTTTGACGGAATAGCAGATTAAAGGGTTTACATCGCTAAAAGCTTCTTGAATTTGGTGTAAGTGATGCAGAAGCGTAGCTTTACTGTAGATGTAAAGAGGTGTCCCATATTGCTCTGCAAGTTTAGCAACAGGGATATTTTCACAATGAAGGTTACGATTACGAAAAGCGAAATGATCCATACGAAATTTTACCTGTTAATAAAAGCCTCGGAAGTAATCTCAGCCACATAAGCTGCAGAATCAACAAACAAAGCCCATTTTATCAGGCTAAGCGTTGAGACCAAAGTTTAATTTGCAAAGCCACCTGTTCCGGGGCAGTGGATCCAAAAGACCGGAAAGATTGCAGCGCTTGAGTTACTCCTAATATGTTGTATACACCGCTAGAAAGGCCAGTGCGGACTTCTTCGTAAACTTCTTTGGGTAAATCTACAAGCTTGCACCGTTTCTGCTCACACAGACGCACCAGTTTGCCAACTGCTTCATGTGCTGACCGCATCGGAACACCCTGCTGTATCAAAAATTCCATTAATGTGGTAGCGTCAAGAAATCCAAATTCAAGCCGAGACTGAATGCTTTCGAGTCGAAACTTGGTACCGTGGACTAGCGGAGCTGCCAATTCTAAAGATGCATAAACTGTATCGAATGCATCGAATAATGCGACTTTATCTTCTTGTAGGTCGCGGTTGTAAGCCAAGGGCAAACCTTTCACCAACACCATCAAATGAGTTAGGCTAGCAATAACCCTTGCGGTTTTACCCCGCATCAACTCCAGCACATCTGGATTTTTCTTATGAGGCATAATACTTGAACCTGTGCAAAACGAATCGGGCAGGTCTATAAAATTGAATTCCGTCGTGGACCAGAGTATCCACTCTTCTGCCCAGCCCCCTAGGTGTAATCCGATCTGAACCAAACACCCAAGAAACTCAATCAGAAAATCCCGGTCAGAAGATACATCTAAACTGTTGGCAGCAACACTATCAAAGCCTAGCAGTTGAGCGACTCGGTCTCGATTAATCGGCAAAGAAGTACCCGCAAGCGCTGCAGCACCCAAAGGCAAAACATTCACCCTTTTCCGACAATCGACCAAGCGATCGAAATCCCTTTGCAACTTCTCGACATACGCAAGAAAGTAATGTGCTGCCAACACGGGTTGGGCCCGTTGTAAGTGCGTATATCCCGGTAGAATTACATCTTTATTTGCGATGGCAGATTCAAGAAGCGTACTCTGCAATATTCGTATTTTAGTTTGCAATTCTAAAATAGCTTCGCGAACCCAAAGCTTCACATCGGTTATAACTTGATCGTTCCGACTTCTTGCAGTATGAAGTTTCCTGCCCACATCACCTAGTTTTTTTATCAGCGCATTTTCTATATGCGTGTGAATATCTTCCATGCTGATTGAATAAACAAAATCGTTAGCTTCTATTTGAGCCTTAATTTCATCTAACGCAAGATGAATGCTTTTAGATTCATCTTCCGAGATTAAGCCAACTTCGGAAAGCATGGTTGAATGAGCCTTGCTTGCAACGATATCATGGCTATACAACCTGCGGTCATAACTAATGGATTCGGTATAAGCTTCAACCCGTTTATCGGTATCTGCATTAAACCTACCACCCCAAGTTTTTCCACTCATAAAATTATTCCTGAAACTTTAAAGAAAGCGGGAGCCTCCTCAAGGCAAGGAAACTCCCGAATTATTTTACTATTCTTAAGCCCAACAGCGAAAACTTAAATGCCTAATTCTTTAAGTTGTTTTACATCGACGGGAGCCGGTGCGCCTGTCATCAAATCGCGAGCCTTCTGGTTTTTCGGGAAAGCCATAACATCGCGGATGTTGGTAGTACCTGTAAGAATCATAGCAAAGCGATCAAGGCCTAAAGCGATCCCGCCATGGGGAGGTGCCCCAAACCTTAAAGCGTCTAAGAGGAAACCAAAGCGATTCTTTGCCTGTTCAAGGCTCATACCCAAAGCAGTAAATAAACGAGATTGAACTTCGGGGTCGTGAATTCGAATACTACCCCCACCACACTCATAACCGTTAATTACAAGATCATAAGCCTGAGCAAGGACAGAGCCCGGGTCCGATTCTAGTTTATGTAAATCTTCGATCCGAGGGGAAGTAAAGGGATGATGATTAGCGACAAAGCGATTTTCAGCCTTATCGTGAATGAATGCAGGAAAATCGACAATCCAACAAATTTTAAACGACCCTTTAAGGTTATCTTGCAAGCCAAGTTGCTGAGCGACATAAAGTCGAAGCGCACCAAGGGAATTGCAAACGATATCTTCTTTATCAGCAACCATAAGAATCAAGTCGCCATCAACGACATTAAGACGGGAACGAAGTTCGGCTTGGACATCTTGGGGGAAGAATTTTTCGATAGAAGAAACAAATTTCCCAGCCTCAGCTTTAAGCCAAGCGACGCCCTTGCCGCCTGCTTGTATAGCAAACTCGGAAACTTTACCCCCTGGCTTAAGGTCGGTGTTAGAAAACTTGGCAGCACCGCCCTTGGCACAAATGGCGCGAAGTTTCCCCCCCTGCTCTATCGCTTCTTTAAAAACCCTAAATTCCGTACGGGGTGCAAGGTCGGTGAGTTCAACTATTTCCATTTCAAAGCGCAAGTCTGGCTTATCGCTACCATACTTTAGCATCGCATCGGAATATGGAATTTTGATAAAAGGAGTTTCGATCTTTACGCCGATACATTTTTCAAAAACATCGGTAACTAAACCTTCGATAACTTTAAGAACATCATCTTGAAGAACAAAAGACATTTCGAGGTCTAACTGCGTAAATTCTGGCTGACGATCCGCACGCAGGTCTTCATCGCGCAAGCAACGAGCGATCTGGAAATATTTGTCGTAACCCGCAACCATCAATAATTGCTTGTAAATTTGAGGGGACTGAGGCAATGCATACCAAGATCCAGGCCAAACCCTACTGGGCACAAGATAATCGCGAGCACCTTCAGGCGTACTTCTACCTAGCAAAGGCGTTTCCAACTCTAGGAATTCAAGGTTGTCGAGGTGATCCCGAATCACCTTATTCATACGATGCCTCAGACCAAGAGTGTTTTGCAAACTGGGCCTACGCAGATCGAGGTAGCGGTATTGGAGACGAATATCTTCGCCTGCAATTTCTTCACCTGGGAATTCAGTAACTTCAAAAGGTGGAGTTGGGCATTGATTAAGAATTCGAAGTTCAGATGCATTAACTTCGACCTGACCTGTAGCGTGATCTTTATTTTCTTTGCCTAGAAGCCGTTTGCGGACCTTCCCTTTGACAGCGACGACAAATTCTCGCCCAAGGTTTTCTGCAACCTTGAACATTTCAACAGTATTGGCATCAGATTCAAAAACGACCTGAGTAATGCCATACCTGTCGCGGAGGTCGATAAAAATCTGATCTTTATAACCGCGGTAAGCATTAACCCAGCCGTTAAGAATAACCACGGAGTTTTCATTGGAAGGACGGATTTCGCCACAATGGTGAGTTCTACGCCAAGTATGATTCAAACTAATATTGCTCACAGAAACACCCTTTCACAAAAACAAAAGCATCAATAGGTAATTGTAATAAAAAAACAGTGAATAGGATTAGAAAAGGTATGAAACAACAGTGAAAAGCAGATAAAAAGTAACAGTATTAATGATCTGGCTTAATAATCAAGCATTATAAGCAAAGGGAACTGGGTTGAAAGCGGTTATGAAAAATCGAGACCTGACCCGAATGTGATGAAGTTAAGCCAGAAAGCTTTATGAATCCAAGGGTAGCTTTGCAGCGTAATTGGGGTTTCGGAAAACCTTGGCCGCCCATCAGACCGGTCTACGATGGCGATAACCCCTACGCCGACTTCGATGGCAGCGGCGCATTGACGAATCAGTACCTGTACGGCCCCGGGATCGATCAGCTCATCGCTCGCATCGACGCCATCAGAGCCGGAAGCGTAAGCGACGGGCTCGATTGGTACCTGACCGACATCCTCGGCTCCGTCCGCCAACTTGTGCAATCGGATGGCACGGTCATCGGTGTGCCCTTTTGCGGTTATTTTCCACGGATTTTTGCTAGCATCAACGCTACATGCCGAACATCGTCCGGTGAGCCAACCTCTTGATATTCGCGCAGAAGTCCTTCCAAGAGTGGAATGGCGGCGCGAGCGTTTGGGCCTATGTCGCCTAGGGCGTTGATCGCACTCCAGTGAATCAGGCTATCGTTCTTGAGGGCATCGATTAACGCGGGGACTGCCTCCTTTGCCGCCGGACCAATGCACCCGAGAGCGGTCACTGCGTTTGCACGAACGCTCTCATCCTTGTCTTCCTTTAATAGCTTCAGCAAATCGCCCAACGCTGGTTCAGCCGCCGGCCCTTGGCAACTGAGCGCAAGCGC
>Ga0209702_10001640_pt1 | contig 42053 bp, 44 predicted proteins | sample FRY01_FD_187210 | JGI IMG/M metagenome (GOLD analysis project Ga0209702, IMG submission 187210) | Freshwater microbial communities from Lake Fryxell liftoff mats and glacier meltwater in Antarctica - FRY-01 (SPAdes) (version 2) | ecosystem: Environmental > Aquatic > Freshwater > Ice > Glacier...
CGAGAAGCCGAAACCCTTCAAGTGGACCAAAACTGCCGAGGACATCCTCACCCGAGAACGCCGCGCCCTCGACAAACTCGATGAAATTCGCGGAAACAGGTAGTAAATGTCAGACTCAGAACACTAGCGAACAGACCAAGTTTAAGTCAGACAATGGGCGGTCTTTTACTACATCAAATTCTATCTTTAAGCCGGATATGTAGAAGTCGCCAATATCCCTGATATGCTTAAGGGAAATGCCATTGCTGTAGGACCCCTTGCGAAAGCAAGTAATGTTCATTTTATCGTCTATCTTAAGCTTCAAAATGTCAGTTCTCAGATCACGCTGAAACACTCGATTCAGACCAGACTTCACACCGTCCTTCAAAGTGTTGGTGAAGTGAGTGTCGCCCCAGCCCTCGAATAAGTCGGGGAAGTCCGCGGGTCCAAAATCAAGTTCAATCTCCATTTAGCTAACCTCAAGTTCGTTGACTATCAGCGGTCATAAGGCCGTTCCAAAAACGCTCCTTTTTGGCACGACTGCAAAACACCTCGTTTGATGCTGCCACAAACCCCGTTCAAAACCCAAGCAGTTGTTGAAGGTTTTTGCCTCTCTCGTGATAGCGCACATCCGTACATCACGCAGCATCGGTCAGTTTGGGCTCACTGCTGCCGTTAGCTGCGCCGTCCACGAAGGTCCGGTCTGAGCCGAGGCTGTCACCGGCTGCGCGCGCTGCTGCGGGTGGCCCAGTCGGCACCGCCATAGGTGACAGCGTAAATCAGAACTTCCCTTTGGTCACCATCAACCACAAAGGCAATCACAGCTTTCCGGCCTGCCGGGATTGCGCGCAGGCCAGGGGCGATCTCATCACGGAGGCTTCCCTTGTGCGGCGTGGTCTTCAGCGTGGCGATGGCAGCCTCGATCTCGCCCAGCTTGCGGGCAGCCGCATCGGGCCCGGCATAATCGAGGATCCAGCGCGCGATGGCATCAAGGTCACGCGCGACGAGAGGATGGAACCGGATGCGGTAGTTCACGCCTCCCGCGCTGTCCCGATGGTGGCACGCGCAGCGGCGAACGCGTCATCCTGGTCAATGAACGCCGAACGCGGTGTTTCCATCCGGGCGCGGATTTCCTGCGTGAGGGCTGCTAGGGCCACATCGCGTTCCTGTTCGTCTTGCATCATCTGCTCCAGCGCGGCCGCGACTGCAGCGCTCTGTGTGGCGAAAACGCCTTGCCCCACCTTTTCCGCGAGGAAGTGGTGATGGCGGTCGGTAAAGCTGAGGGTGGTTTTGACGGTCATCTGCGCCTCCATGGTATGACTGAGTCATATACCAGCTACGGGCGATTGTTTCAACGGTGACGGAAGGGCCGTTCTCGCATCGCTTTTGCGTGCGACTCGTCAAACGTTGACATGGCGTTGACACAAAATGCGCAAGCAAAAACCCGACTGTTTAGGTCGGGTTCTAAGCGTTTAATATCGTTGAGTAATTTGGTTGCGGGAGTTGGATTTGAACCAACGACCTTCAGGTTATGAGCCAAATCTCCCGGGAGTTGCGTTCTCGTTTGCTTTAAGCAGGTTACGCGATAACCATTTGAGCCTTCGACGTTTTCTGGCCGCATCTTGCCGCAATCAACCGCACCGGACGGGTCTAAACGGGGAACGAAGTAGTTAAACAGGTTGACCTATTGTTGACCCAGAAAAATCGCCGTCACTTGCATGCGTTGGCAAAGCCGATCGACTACCCGTTGAAGCGATGCTCGTTGTGCCAAGAAAGAGCCGCCGGATCGGGACGGTGGTTCAGGACTTCAGGCAAATCGATCGTTTGACCGTGTAGAGCATAGTAGTGGATGCCATTGTCGAACTCCTCCCGAATTCGCCCGCTGACTTCAAAACGAAGCTCCGGAGTGACCGTTACATACCCCGCGTCGAAAAGGCTGTGAATGTCTCGGCGCAAAAGCAGTCCGTTGCGGGCCTCATGCACACCACCATCGGCGTAGGGGCGGATGTGGGCGGCTTCTAGGGCTGGCAAAGTCTTCTCTTTCGTGATCGCACAGCGCCGATGATAGATATCGGTCACAAGCACCCTGAATGCGCCCTGGCCCAGCCTTGGACGGACCAAGTGAGGCTCACCATACCGCGCTGCGGGCTCGGCCATGCCTGGCATGCTGGCACGGGAAAGCCGTTCGTCGACCGCATGCCACATACTAAGCCCATCGGGGTCATCGGTGTTGTAGGTCTTGAATGAAACGATGTTCGGCGACCAACTGGCCGGAATGGGCATCCAGTCAGCCTCTTCGAAAAAGAACGGTTGGGTCAGGATGCGGCAACCGATAGGAAAGTCGCTCCGATCATTTGGGTCAGCGCGCTTGTAGTGGGCGATCCTGGCACGCATCTCCTGCGAGGATCGGGCGCCGTTCGCCTCGCCAAACGCCGACCATGCAAGGGAACAAGGGAGCACGTTGGCATATGCGAATACACCGCCACCGACAATAAAGTTGCGAGGCGAGTGCAGTTTGAACAAGAAGAGTTCGCCCGGCGTCAATGCCTTGAAATTCCCACCCGACGGCGCCCAAAAGTTGACCTCTGCCAAATCCCGCTTCTGCCGGAGCATATCGAACCAATTCCAGTCGGTCACGGCGAGGACGAGGTTGATGCCCATTCAGGAAGCCCCGTAGCTGCGCTCGATCAGAGGCTTTGCCCGTTCCAGATCATCTGCTGTGGTCAAGGTGATTTCCAGATCGCCGGTGCCGAAATGGCCTACTGTCGAGACATCCCGGGTGAAGCCAGGCTCAATCGACACTGTTGTGGGGTCGACCTTCAGAAAGATCAGAATCTTGCCAGTTGTCGGCCGAAACTCCACACAGGCAAAATTCTTGATCCGCTTGAACGCGATGTAGAACCTCAGCGTTGTTTCCTGCACATCATCGCCCAGCGCGGTCAGGTGGGCCCGAAGTGCCTCGAACCTATCGTTCATGGCGGCATCCAGTTCTGTCATGACGGTGCCGATCGTCTTGTACTTGCCCGGGACAGCCACCGCGCCGTTGCCCGTTCCACCCGGGACCGACACCCCTTTCACAGATGTGGCCGCCACAAGATCAAGCATCAGCAGATCGCCCCCGAAGCGGCGATACCGGATCAGCTCGATATTGCGCTGGATTTGCTTGACCGCGTGATCATCGTAGCGATTGAAATCACCGGCGATGCAAATCAGCCGCGGGGCGGACCAGTCGACCGCATCAGCGGCGTTCTTGCCCAACTTTTCCAGCACCAGCCACTGAAAATCTTTGCGGTGATCCATGAGCCAGTCGAGGTAGAACAGCCCCTGATTGATCACGTTCTCATTTGAGGCACGCTTGTATTCCACGATTACTGGGCAGCCGTTTTCATCCAAGCCCAGCGTATCGATGCGGCCTCCGTGCGTGGTGGTGAATTCGGTGGCAAGAAATCGAACGCCCAGCAAAGGTTCGAGATTGGTTTCGAACAATATCTGGACCGACTTTTCGACCGTGTCCGTCGTTCCGGTCAGTTCGCTAACAGTGCCTGCGCCAATGCGGAAAAGCTTGATGTCACTCAAAGTGCTGCCCTCGAACTTTCATTGTCCCTGTCTTTCGATCAGTTTGGCCGATTGCGGGTCGTAAATGTGGTTGGAAATCGTCCCATCCCTGATCTTTTCGACCGCTTCGTCGATCGCGAACAGAGGCACTAGAAACCATTCACGAGGAACGACGGGATTGCCAAAACGGTCACTGATCTCAATGTCGAGGCGGGCACCGTCAAAGATGCGGTGGATCAGCTTTTCCAGCTTAGTCCGGTTGATATTGTAAAGTTCGTAGGTGGCGACCACTTCGACATCGGCCAGCAGAAATGTCGGCTGCAATCTTGCCGCTGCAATGCGCTGTTTGACGCGCATGTTGGTCACGCCGATTTTGTGCACCAGCTCGCGGTTGGCAGCGACAGTAGGATGGTCTGACTTGCTGCGTAGAACATAGATCGTGCCACTCGCCTCGTCACCGTCAGCGGTATGGTCAGCGAATAGCGGACCTGCAGTTGGATCGGTGATGCGCCTGCCTGCTTCGTCCTTGTTCAGCGATCGTTGAAGCGAGCGCATCAGCATGTTGCTTTGGGTGCCGTTGTCGAAAATTACCCGAAGCCGGGCATCAGTGCGTCCTTGGGCATTTGTGAACACCTCGTCCATTTCGGCGACATATGCTTTCTGGCCACTTACGATAAAGAAACTGCCAGGCCGAATTTCTGCCTTGAGCTCAAAGGGCCGCGAGGTGCGTATGCCAGCATTCAGCTCTTTCTGAACCTGTTCGAAGATAGGCTTAAAGGTCTCGAAGTCCTCGCACTTGTCTCGATTGGCAATCTCCTCGGCCGCGCGCTTTTCGACACTTGACCGCACGTGGCGAAGCTCTGTGATGCTGGCAGTTGCAACTTCCACACCAAGTTCAGCAAGCAGGGCATCATCATCAAGATCATCTGTTTCGGCCGATAAATCCGCCGCTTGCCCAGACAAAAGCCCTTGATGATCCAGCGGCTCAAGGATTTCCCGGCATTCGGCAAGGTCGCGCAGACGATCCAGCCGCACGGCATAGAGGCGCTCGAAGATATCAAGGGTATCGTCATAGCGGGGGGCATGGCCGTGCTCATCAAAGAAGCGCTGAACCTCCTCGAAACCAGCAATGATCCGTTCTTCGCGCGGCGTCCGGCTGAATGCCTTCTTTGGTACGACCTCGACGCCTAGTTCGGCAAGGAGTGCGTCATCGTCATCATTAAAGTCAGCCATGGGCAGCCTCCGCTTTCATCCGGGCGAGGTAGGCAACACCCTCGGCCATCCGCTTTTCCCATGCGTCCTGCGATGTGATCGAAGGCAGCCGTCCTCGATCCTGCTTGAACTTCAGGGCCCGTTTCGCAAGGTCGCGGGCTTCATCAGGTGTGAGGTTCACCTTCTTGGCAGAAATTACCGAAGCAACCTGTTTCAGGCTTTCTTCACTCATGGTCTTGGCGAGGATGGCATAGGCCTCGCCGAATGGATTGATCCGGTCGATCAGGTCGATATCCAGCTCGCGCACGTCCATCGCGAACTTGCGCACGCCGTCGATCAGCGCCGTGTTGCCGATCGCCTCGGTCACAGCACCTGTCAAAGCAACGGCCTTCGCCTGCTGCGTCAGGTTCAGAGCTGCAACGGCGTGTTGGCGCACAGCCTCGCTATCCTGATCGTCAAGGTCCGGGTAGCGCGCCTTGATGATCTTGCCCATACGCACTTGGGTCAGTTCTTCTGGCACAAGTTCCTCGTCAAAGAGCCCGCGCTCGATCGTGGTCTTGTCCTGCACAAACGCAGTAATCACCTCGTTCAGATCCTGCTGGCAGATGCGCTCGGCCTCCTTGCTTTTCGGCTCAATCAATCCCTTGATCTCGATCTGGAACTTGCCACTTTCCTCGTTGAACCCGACATTGCACTTTTTCGGATCATAGCCATCGGCCCCATAGTCGAACCCCTCGGTCGCGACGTTCGTTGCCACCTTGGGTTTGAACTCGAAACGCGGCGCCAACACCTGTTCCATCAGCAGGCTGGCGGCGATGGCCTTCAGCGTATCGTTCACCGCCTCTGTCACGGTCTCCGACGATGCATCCGGTTCGGCAATCAGGTTGGTAAAGCGGGCGCGGGTCTTGCCCGGGGCATCGCGGGTAGCGCGGCCAATGATCTGCACGATTTCGGTTAGGGAGGCGCGGTAGCCGACGGTCAGCGCGTGTTCGCACCAGATCCAGTCAAACCCCTCTTTTGCCATGCCAAGCGCGATGATGATGTCCACATGATCGCGGTTCATCTTCTGCGCTGGGTCTTTCAGCCCCGCCGATACCTTGTCGCGCTTGGGCCCTTCGTCGTCGACCAGATCGGCGATGCGCAGCACCCGGCCGTCGGGACGCTTCACCAGTTGAAAGCCAGTCACCGGGTCAAGGCCCTGCCAGTCGCCCAGCGCATCGATGATGTGCTCGACCTCGCGGTGCTTGTCCTTGGTGCTTTCACGGGAGTTCACGTTGGGGATGTGGATGATCGTCTTCTCGTCCGCGTCCAGAACCTTCAGGATGTCGTCGGCATAGGAGCCGGAGTAGAAATAATACCCGATATCAAGCAATTTCAGGTATTTATACCCGTTCAGCTGCTCGTAATAGGTATAGGTGACGGTATCGAATTTCGACTCGTCCTGAGGGGCCAGAACGGCCTCGGCATCACCGCGGAAATATGATCCGGTCATGGCAACCACATGCACCTTGTCACGGGCGATCAGCGCCCCGAGGTGCTGGCCAAGCCGGTTGTCCGGGTTGGCAGAGACGTGGTGAAATTCATCTACCGCGATCAGCCGGTCATCGAAGGCCTCAATCCCGTATTTCTCAACCGCGTTGCGAAACGTGGCGTGGGCGCAGACCAGCACACGGTCATCGCTGGCAAGGAAGGCGCCGACAGCATTTGCCTTGCCGCCATCCGACCCCGGCGCGTTGCACAGGTTCCATTTCGGCTCTACCTGCCAGTCGGCCCAGAACCCGAACTCGGTCAGCGGCTCGTCGTTGAAGCTGGAGCCGATCGAGCGTTCCGGCACCGTGATGATCGCCTGCTTCAGGCCCTGATTGTGCAGTTTGTCCAGGGCGATGAACATCAGCGCGCGGGATTTGCCAGAGGCGGGCGGCGATTTGATCAGCAGATAGGGCTCGCCGCGCTTTTCATAGGCGCGTTCCTGCATCGGGCGCATACCCAACTCGTTCGGGCTTTGGTCTTTGCCGGTGCTGGCATAGGTGACCGAGACGGAGGGGATACTCTTGCTACTCGTCATCTGCGATCTCTCCGTTTGGCTGCGTCAGAACTTTAAGCTGGCTTGTCCACCATTCCAGCGTTCGACTGCACAGCGACAACGCTACTATCCATCGGTCCTGCGCTGGCTCGTTCTCTCCCCTATCGATCAAGAGATAGGAAACGCCGTAAGCTCCCACGCCATAAGGACCACTCCCGAAGCCTGCGACGACTTGGTTCGGTGGATTTGGCGTCAGGTGTTTAAACCCGTTGGCTATTTTGCGAACTAGTGCCAAATCGTCGTTACGCCTTTCGAAATCATCCTTTACTGCGTCTCCGACTTTTGAACTGGCAAGGCGCAAGACAGTCCGCTGACCCGGCGCAAGCTTATACCGCAACCAGTCCGGGATGTGATTGAGAGCCAGCAAAGCTGCGAACGCACGCAAGACGCTGGCCTGATCTTGCTCGAACTCCGCAACGGCTTGCTCGCAAAACTCAAGGTAATCGTCGATGGATACCATTCCAAACAAGGATGAGTTCTGCCGGGTCATGCGCGGCCCTTTGGTTTGGTGGTCATCTTGGTATACATCTCGAACAGCTTTTCCAGACGCTCGGTGTCGTTCTTGAAGCGGCGGCCGATGTAGATGCGTTCAAGCGTTTCGTCGTTGCGGTCGTGGGCTAGCCTCAGGTTTTCGGGCATCTTTTCGGGGTCGTAGAGGTCGGCGATGGTCGCGGGGAAATGCGTCTCGCGGGCTAGGAGGATGGCTTCGGCGCAGCCGGTCAGGTCGGATTTGTTCTTCTCGGTCAGGGTGGGGACGGGGAAGGTGTTCCAACCGAGGGTGTTAGAGTAACGAACCCTATTTTCCAGTTTCCCACAAACGTTTGAGACCCAGACCCTGTGAGCAGTCGATGATATAAGCGCGAAATTCCACAACTCCGCATCATAGACCACTCGCACAAGGTCAGAAACAATAGTGGAATCGTCGAAAATCTCGCAGGTCAGGAATTGACGCTTCTCGGAGGAAACCTTTGGTACCGCGATCGAAAGCCCAGGCTTGTGTGAGCAGAATGCGAACCTATGAGGAGTGGCGGACGCAATTTTCGCCTGAACCCCACGACTTTGCTCCCTCACAACCCTCACTCGCTCAATGCGATCATTTATGATCGCGTTTCCCAGTGCCTCATGCAAATCCTGATCCTCGACCCAGAGGCAGTAGCGGAGCTTCCCATTGATGATCTCCTCTGATCCAACAAACTTCCGAATGAATTTCTGAGCTACTGCGTCACTGTTGGCAGCAAGCGCACGCTTTTCCTCGTGAGAAAGGATTAGGTGGCCACCATCCGAAGGGGAATTCCCAGTCATCATATTTGGCAGTTTGGCAAGAGGTCTGGACTCCTTGCTGACAATGACTGGGCTCCCGGAAACCAAGTATGGGCTAATAGAATCGACAACGCGAACAGTGTCTAAATCATACAGTTTTGCCCCCGATTCAAAACCCAGCCCAACAATCACAACGCTGACGCCTGCATTATTTGCGGCATTGTTTGACCATTTAAATGAGCTATGGGCAAAGATGATATTTGCCCCTTTGCCAAAAACCCATGGCCAAAGCATGCTAACTTGTTCTCCTTGGCAAATCGAGTTCGTGCAAACTAGACTTGCCCTTCCTTTCGTAGCGTTGAGAAACTCTATGGATTTCACCAGCCAGCAAGTGACGTAATCGAGATCCTTGTATGACTTTAGTCGCGCACCAAGCACCTTGTCCTTATCAGATTTTTGCTGGGCATCTTGGTTTACGCTACCTTGGTATGGCGGATTGCTACAAATGTACGTCTCGCCGTCCTCATTCTCGAAATCGATCTGTGCCTGCTCAAGCGGAGCATGAAAAAGGTCCTCTGCCTGAAACCGTACCCCGGTCCCCGTAGGCGGACAGATCGACAACCAGTCAAGCATCAGGGCGTTGCCTTGGGTAATCCAGTTCTGCGCGTTCAGCGGCAGGAACTCTGCCCGCGCCTGCACCGCGCCGCGATAGATCACGTCGCACTGAAACTCGGCGATGATCAGCGCCAGCCGGGCAATCTCGGCGGCAAAGTCGCGCAGCTCGATCCCGCGGAAGTTGGTTTTCGGGATATCGGTCTTGCGATCCGCCTCGCCCCGGCGCTGGTTGATCACCGCCTCGATCGCCCGCATTTCCTTGTAGCCGATGACAAGGAAGTTGCCCGACCCGCAGGCGGGATCAAACACCCTGATCTTGGCCATCCGGGCGCGCAGGTTCAGCAGTTTGCGGGGGTTATCGCTCGCCTCGTCCAGCTGCGTGCGCAGATCGTCAAGGAACAGTGGGTTTAGCACCTTCAGGATGTTCGGCACGGATGTGTAGTGCATGCCCAGCGCCGACCGTTCGCCCTCATCCGCAACCGCCTGAATCATTGACCCGAAGATGTCCGGGTTGATCTTGGTCCAGTCGAGGCTGCCGATGTGCAACAGGTAGCTGCGCGCAATCTTGGAAAAGCGCGGAACGTCGGCATCGCCGGAAAAGAGCCCGCCGTTCACGTAGGGAAAGGCATTGGCCCAGTTGCGCTGGTCAGACGCAGCGCGATCGCCGAGCTTTGTGTTCATGGCGCGAAAGATTTCGCTGATCACCCAGTTGGTATTACCGGAATCTTTGTCGCTGAACTGGCTGACGGTGGTGGTGAACAGCCCCTCGGAATGAAAGATGCCGGTGTCTTCGGCAAAAAAGCAGAAGATCAGCCGCGCCACGAAGTGGTTCATGTCATGGCGACGTGCCTCGGTGCCCCAGTCCGGGTTGTCCTTCAACAGTTCAACGTAAAGCCGGTTCAGGCGGCCCGTCGCTTTGATGTCAAACGCACTTTCGCGGATCTGCTTGACGGTGGTGATACCCGCCAGCGGCAGGAAGAACCCGAAGTGGTCGTGGAAATCGGCATAGGCACAGGCGACAGTTTCGCCAGTGGTGAGGTCTTCAGCCTCAAGCGTCGTCCCATCGGTGGCGAGGATGAACTTGGCCTTCGCCTTTGCTGTCGCCGGGCTTACACGCAGCGCGCCAAGCGTCTGCGCCACCGCACCGGCCGGGCAGGTGGCGATGTGGATATTGTTGGTCTGCAGCACACCGTCGAGGTCGGACTTGTTCGAAACGCCCTGGCGCAGGCGTTTAAGTGTGGCATCCTTGTTCCCGAAAGCCTCAAGGAAAGCGTAGGGAAATTCGGCAGCATCAAACGGCTGTTCGGCAAGGTCAGAGATGGCTTGTTCAATTTCGACAGCGTTCATACGGCATTCCAGGGATTAATGATGTCTATGCCGCAGCCTTCGAAATCTTTGACATTGCGCGTGGCGATGGCCGCACCACAGGCACAGGCGATTGCGGCAATCTGACAGTCAGCGTCCATGATCGGCTTACCTGCTGCACGGCGGGTAGCCGCAATCTTGGCATAATAACGGGCGGCGGGGCTATCGAAAGGCAGGATGCGGCCTGCAAAGTCCTGATCGATCATCGCATCGATGGCGCCGACAAGCCGATCTCGCCGCTGACCAGCTGGCAGGATGGCCGCACCCGTGCGCAATTCGGCCTCGCTCACCGCAGTCAGGAACAGCGTGTCGGCGGCATGAACGGCGAACCATGCCAATACTGCAGGGTCCGGCTTGGCGCGCATAAGTTCAGACACGACGTTGGTGTCGATGATGATCATGCGTCACTCAAAGTCCGGCGAGGCGCGCATCGGCGTCCGGGCTGGCAGCGCCAGATCAACGCCACCCAGCGCTGCAAACCGCTGGCGGATAGATTGGCCTAGGTTTTTTGGGGCGCTGGGCTGGCCGACAACTTGCCGCAAAATATCGCGCACCTCCTCCTCCATCGACCGGCCATGCTCGGCCGCCCTCACGCGCAAGCGGCGCTTCACATCATCGTCGAGATTTCGAATCGTAATGCTGGCCATCGGGTCATCTCCTCTGCGTAAAGAGGAAGGTAGGCAGTGATTGCACTGCTATCAAGCATCTTTTGGTTGATGTAGCGCTTTGTTCAATACCCCACCACCTTCAGCCGCGGCTTCAGCATCTCACCCACGGCGTTCACCCCTGCCCGCAGCGGCGAGTCGATCAGGTGGGCGTAGCGCTGGGTGGTGCCGATCTGCGTGTGACCAAGCAGCCGCCCGATCATTTCCAACGAGGCGCCCCCGGAAACCAGCAGGGAGGCGAAGGTGTGACGCAGATCGTGGATGCGGACGTCGGGGAGCTCAGCCTGCACGCGCATCCGCTCCCAAAACCGCTTGAGGTCGACCACTGGCTGGCCCGGCACATCGCCGGGGAACAGGAAGGGGCAGCCCTTGGGCACGGCGTCGCCGCGCAGGCGGATCAGGGCCACGGCCTCATGCGAGATCGGCACACGGTGGACGCGGCGCTGCTTGGTGTAGGCGGCTTGCTTGGTCCAGATCGCCAGATCGAGATTGAACTGGTCGAAGGTTGCAGTGCGGGCCTCGCCGCAGCGGGCACCGGTCAGCATGCACAGGCGGATGATCCCGGCGGCGCGTTGATCGGGATCGGCGCACAGGGCATCGGCGAGGCGCTGGATTTCGTCGAATGAGAGGAACCGCTCGCGGGCCGTTTCAGGGCGCTTGCGGAAGCTGGTGGCCGGATTGTCGGTCCGCATTTTCCACGTGACCGCCAAGCTAAACATCTTACGCAGCACCTCTCCCACCCGATTTGCGCGCACGGGCGTCGGCTTGAAAGTCTTCGGCGGAGACTTTGGTTTGGCCCCCTTTGATTTGAACGCCCGTGGCACCGTGATCGGCTTGACGGGTTTCTTCCAGACCCGCGGTCGTCCCGCCGCGACCTTGATCAGCAGCCTGTCGACATCGGTCGGCGTGATGTCGGACACTTTACGCGATCGCCAGTCGGGCAAGACCAGCGTCTTGAGCATGCTGGCCTGATCCTTGCTGCTTGAGGCCGACAGTTTCGGCAGATGTTCGTCGATGTACCGCTCGACCAGTTCGTCAACGGAGGGCGCGTGACGGGCATTGGTCCGAGTGTCCATCGGATCTTCGCCACGATCAATGTCGCGCTTCAGGCGCTTGGCCTCGTCCCTAGCGGCAGTGACCGACCAGCTCGGCCACGTGCCGATCGTCATGCGCCGTTGCCGCCCGGCGGCGCGGTAAATCAGGATAAACCCCTTGCGACCCGACAGGAACACGCACAGGCCAAAGCCCGCGCAATCCTCGTCGAACACCACATACTTGCGCGTGCCAATTTCGGCAGCCTTTACAACTCGTTCCGTCAAATGTGTTCCCATGTGAACCCTCCAATTCAGACCGACTGAGCAAAGAGAATCGGCAAAGAGCAACGTGCTCCATGCATGGGTCCGGAATTCAGGGGGAAACCGGGGGAAACAAACCAGACATTAATCCGGGTCGAATGCGGTCGAATACGGCTGTTTGCGGCAAAGCCCCAGATTTGCGCCAATCGCTTCAGGCGGCCTTCAGTGCATGCCAGATCACCTTGATCCGCTGCCGGATGGTGCTTTCGTCCGGCGCGGACCCGTGTGTGGAATTGGCGATGAACCACTCCTGCATCTCGATGATCAGCGCCGTTTGCGTGGCCGGAAGACCTCGATCGTGTATGCGTTTCATCAGCGCGATGTGAAAGCCGTCCCAGTCATATCTTCCGGGCGCACCGGGCCCACCGCCTCGGGAACGGTTGATATTATGGGCTTGCTCGAAGCGCTCGATTTCGGCGGCGGTGATCATGATGTCGGCGGCAGTGAACTTCGCCCCCTTGGCCGGTTCGGTGATCGTCAGCCAAACTAACGCGTTGGGACGACGGGCTTGTTTTACATACACTTTCCTGGCCGCATCACCGAACGGGCGGAACAGCGGCCGCACTTCGGTGCCTGGTACGCTGAGCAAACCAGAGACGTTTTCGTCGCCAACTTTCACCTGCCCAAAGGCCGCAACCAGATCGATTTCACCCGAAATCGCCCAGTCAACGATCTGCGTCGGACTGCGAATCCAGCGCTCTGACACCTCGACAATCGCAAACAAACACCGCGCCGGGAACGCCATGACCTACCTCTTTTCGACCGCCCTGATGACCCTGTTTCCGGAAAAACGAAACCGGCCCCTGCCTCACAGCGGGGGAGATCAATCGGCGATTCTATGTGTGAACTGCTCGCCTTCAACGTGTCAGAGTTCGTACTTTGTTCATATCAAAATCTGCGCGCCCGCCGCCGATTTCGGTGGATAAACGACCGGATTAATTACCCCGTTTGTTTCCCCCGGTTTCCCCCTGCATTCCGGTCGATCGACTGTGCTTGTCTGCCTTCACTGATTTGGCTGCGCTGCTCAAGGCCCGCCATACACCGGAGAAAGACATGAAAAACATCGCCTTAAAGGAAGTTGAGGCCTCAGCGCCAGAAGTGGACAGCGGCCTGCTGACAGGCTGGCTGGACCGGGCCAACCTTGCCCGGGAACTGACCCTTTCGGTGGATACCCTGCAGCGCTGGGAGACCCGCCGCATGGGCCCGCCCTGCGTCCGGGTGGGGCGCAAGGTGCTCTACCGCATGGAGGCCGTTAGGGACTGGCTGCGCGAGCAGGAGGCCCGTAAGGCCGGTATCGGCCGCGCTGTGGCCGGTCGGCGGTAAGGCGGCGGTCATGGCACAGATCACACCCACCGGCACCATCCCGGTCACCGCGCTGATCGCAGAGGCCCAGCGCGAGTTGGATCTGCGGCGGCAATTCTACTGGTCCCGCGTTCGGGCGGGCAAAATGCGCCAGGACGAAGCCGACAAGCGCATCGCGCTGATGCAGGCAATCGTAAAACGCCTGACCGTCACGGCGGCGCTATGAGCCACAGGGCCACTAACTGGGCGATCCAGCAGAGCGGGCTTATGCCCGCGACCAAACTGGTGCTCTGGTATCTTTGCGATCGGCACACGCCGGACTTCGGCTGTTATCCCTCGCAGGACCAGTTGGCCACCGATGCCGAAATCTCGCGCGCTTCGCTGAACACCCACCTGCGCAAGCTCGAAGAGGCAGGCCTGATCCGCAGGCATAGGCGCTCAGAACAGGGCACCAAACAGCGAAAATCGACGCGCTACATTCTCGGCTTCGAGGAAGATTTCTCCGAAAAGCCATGTCCAGATTCTGGACATGGAAATGGGCAAAAGCCATGTCCAAATCTGAAACAAAAAGGCGAAAAGCCATGTCCAAATCCACGACAAAGCCATGTCCAGATATTGGACACTAACTTAGTAAGAAAGAAAGAAACTACTACCGCGCGTAGCGCACACGCGAGCACGCATGACACGCACGCGAAGGAAGCCCCCGAAGCGGCCTGCCTCGCAGTCTGTGGCGAGGGTCTGTGCGCCGAGGCAAGGGTCGTGATCCTAGCCACCGCGCAGGTGATCGATGGCTGGCTGTCAGCAGGCTACGACCTTGATGCTGACATCCTGCCGGTGCTGCGTGCCCGCACCCTGCGCAGACGCGATAGCCCGATCCGGACATGGGCGTATTTCACGATGGCGATCGCGAAGCGCCACACCCAGCGAACGGCGCTGGCTGCCAAGGCAAAAAGTGCTGGGGAAGTGAAGCAGACTGCCCGACCCACCGAGTACGAGATGCTGGTCCAAGCGGCCGGGTGGATCAATTCCGGTGGCTTCGTCCCGCCCAGCGCTGTGTCCACGTCAAAGCGCGCAGCGCTCTTGGCCGCAGGGCTGGTGACCGAAGCCACGCTGCGCGCCCGCCAGATTTATTGACCAAATTGGAGGCCCTGATGCCCATCACACCCCGCGAAATCGAAGATCAGTTTGAGGACGCCGCCCTGACCCTGCGCCGCCTGCCCAACCCGCCAGGCTCGGGGGCCAAGGGCTTCGGGCAGTCCTGGCCTGAATACGTCCACGATGCCAAGCAGGCCTATGGCTACGACGAAGTCCGGATGCGGGTGGTGCCCAGCGCCCGGGATATCCAGCGGATGGAGGATTGCATTGCCTGGCTAGCCTGGCTCGACCCCGAGGATGCGCGGATCGTCTGGCTGCGGGCGGAAGGCGTGCGCTGGCGGCAGGTCTGCATCCGTGCCGGGGTGGTGCGATCGACTGCGTGGCGGCGCTGGGCGGCGTCACTCCTGACCATCGCCAAGCATCTGAACGCATTGGAGAAATCAGGGCGCAAGGCGAGCCCGCCGAAAAGGGCGGCGGATAGAAGCGTGGTCAAACCGGATAAAAGCGGGTCGGGCACGTTGTTATGACGGGAAAACACGTCGAACTTCGGGCGCGACAGATGCAACACTTTCAGGGCATATATTCCCTATGCTCGGAAGACTTGTGCGGATCGGTTGTCCCGGCCCTGCTCGCGCCCCGCGCCCCTCGCGACGCCCCCCCGGCCCCCGGTTCCACCCGGGCCTGAGGTGTATGCGGGGGGCAGAGGCGCAACGCTCCCCTAGCGTAAGATGTTTTTTCTGGGTTCGCACCTTTGGGTGCGCGGTTCGCAGGTGCGCACCCTGCGTCTGAGTTCGCGCCAGCCAACTGATTGAGACCGCCACTGCCCGGCGCTCTAGTCCTGCAATCGACGGGGCGTTGGTCGCATGGCCGCCCTCTGATCGATACCGCTACCGCCCCACCATCTTTGCCCTCCACTGCCAAGGAACCGCCCGACCCAAGCGTTTCCGACCCCGCCCCACCCTGTCCGGCCCGGTGTCTATCACCGGGCCTTTTTCCTTTTCCGGAGACCGTCCATGAGCCACGCCGCCACCAACTGGGCCATCCAGCAGCGAGGGCTGAAGCCTGCCACCAAGATCGTGCTTTGGTTTCTCTGCGACCGACACAACCCGGATTTCGGCTGCTTTCCGACACAGGCGCGACTGGCCGAGGATGCGGAAATGTCCATCTCCGCCCTGAACGAGCATCTCGCCACGCTTGAAAGCTTGGGCCTGATCCACCGCATCCGCGTCAAAGATCTGCGCACCCACCGGCGTCTTCCGACGCGCTATATCCTCGGGTTCGAGCAGGAATTCCCGCAAAAGCCACCTCCGGAAAGCAGAGATGGGTTTGTTGAAATCATGGAAGAAAATGACGACCCATCTCCGGAATCGGCAGATGGAGCCATCTCCGGATTTCCCGGCGTTCCATCTCCGGATTTTCCCCAAAGCCATCTCCGGAATCCGGAGTATAACCTTGTAAGAGAACCTTTAACTAAACCTGTAAAGGAGGAGGAGGATGCGCAAGCGCGCGAGATCGATTTTGATCTTTTTTTCGCAGAGCTTCTGAAGGCACTGGGCATCGATCCAAACGGCTCCCTGCCCGCCTGGTGGCAGGGCTGGCCAGCCAAAACCCATGTGCGCCGCTGGATCGACGACCTTGGCCTCACCGAGGACCGGATCATCGAGACCGCCACCGAAACCCGGAGGGACCACCCTGCCCCACCCGATGGGCCCAAGGCCCTCGACCGGGCGATGGAACGTGCGGCCAAGCGCGATGCGCAGGTCGCAGCGGAGTCCCCGAAGGCCCCGACCGGCAAACGCCAGCCCAAGCGCGCGGAGGGCGCCCGGCCCAGCGCCGATGAACTCGCGACCTTCTACGCCGACATGGTCAATTCGGACAAGTTCCTGCCCGCCAACACCATCAGCAACACAATCCGCGACGCCATGCTGTTACGCGGCCTCGTCACGCAGGAACGGTTGAGGGCCCGGGGCGTGCATTGAACCGATCCTGAACGTCGGACAGTCTGGCGGGTTATGTTGGCTGATCGTTTCTGCGCCTCTGGCAAAGGAAAACGCCGCACATTCAGTGTAGCATTTCCGCCAGTCCCAGCCCTTCAAACGCCGCCTTCATCGCTGAATCAAACCCCGGATCGATCCGTGCTGGACCGTAGCCATGCGCCCGGTTCCACGCATCGATCTCCCGAAGTTCCGCAGCAAACTCTTCGGGCGACGCGGCCGTCTTCAAGGTCGTGTCGCCCTCACAATAGTTGAAGATCATCAACCGGGTCGGGTTGGCCCAAGTCCCGAAGTAGGACGCATCTTGCGCCGTATCGACCTGAGCCCAGCCCTTCTCGTAGCTGCACAGGCCGAAGTCATAGACATAGCGATCGGCGGGGGCGAACTCGCGAGTGATCTTCATGCCGACACCTGCGTGCGGGCGGTGATGGCGATGACGCAAAGTTCGCGGTAGCGCGCCATGGCCTTCGGGCTGGAGGAGACCGGGTTGATCTCAAACGCCTTCAGGGCCGCGATATCGCCCGCCTCGGCCAAGGCGACGATCTGGGCCAGCTTGGCGCGGAACCTGGCGTGGGTCGGTTTGGAGAAATCCGGCGCCTGCGGCAGTGCGCCGGACTGGGCCTGATCGAGAATGGCTTTGCGCTTGCCGACCACCAGATTGATCGCAGCGTTCGGTTCTTCCTCCGCCGCCGTGATCGGCTCGCCCGTGGGGTCGGGGTTGCCGTAGTCCAGCACCAAGGTCAGCCGGGCATCGGCCTGATCGGCAGTATCGGCCGTCATGATCGACGTGAAGGCGAGGGCGGCGCGCTCGGTGCCGATCCTTGCAGCCAGCAAGCGGGCGAGGTTGTCGCCTGCCTTCTTGGCGCTGGTGGCCGGTTCGATTGGAGTTTCGGACAGGCGCTGGGCAAGCATGTCGATCTGCGCGGCGGTAAGGGCTTTGGTTTTCATGATGGGGTTCCTTCAGGCGTTGGTGATGTGGGCGGAATGCCCGAGGGTGGTGACCGCGTAGATCATGGTCCGGCCGTCGCCGATCGCCGCGCCAAAGGCCTGCGCCTCGGGCAGGGTCGCGAACTGCTCCCGCGAGCGGGTGGCGGGCGTGCGGCCGCGGGCGGCGACAAAGTGGGCGGCGTTCTTCAGGCAGAATTCTTCGTAGGTTGTCAGGGGGCTCAAGGCGGTCTTCATGGCGATCTCCAGTGCGTTGCGATGGCTGCAGACAGCGCACGGGACCAAAAGAGAGCAACTTCTAAGTCGCTGAATCGATGAGGTTTCGGTTAGAATGGGAGTGTCTCGGCGAAGCTATGCCGCGCAGCGTGGGGTCTCGGAAGCGGCGGTCCGCAAAGCCATTGCCACCGGGCGGATCACTACCCTGCCCGACGGCACGATCGACCCCATGCGGGCAGATTCCGAATGGGGCGCCCAGACCGATCCGGCCAAACAGCGGGGCCAACATGCCCGGCAGATGGGCGCGGAGACGGCGGCAGGCACAGCGCGGGCGGCGGCGACAAAGCCAGTGCCCCAGGCCGCAATCCGGGCCGTTGCCGATACCTTGCGTGACGCCGGAACTGATCCGGGCAGCCCGGAAGCGACCGGCGGCGAGGTGTCGTTCCTGCGTGCCCAGATGGCGAATGAGGTTCTGAAGGCCCAGACCGCCAAGGTCCGGCTGGAAAAGATGAAGGCGGAGGTGATCGACCGGGCCCGGGCCACGGCGATGGTCTTCGATCTGGCGCGGCGCGAGCGCGATGCTTGGCTAAACTGGCCGCCTCGGGTGGTGGTACTGAATATTGCCGTGGTGCCGGTTGCGATCGGTGAAAGCGATGTCGGCCTGCCCGCCAACTGGCGGATCGGCCCCTCGACAGTCACCGCGGCCGATCCTTTGAACTTGCAACTGGCCTTCACACCATCTGGCCGCGGGTGGCGCCCGTTCAGCCCGGCGCAGCTGCGGGCAGTGCCGCAGACGGGGGGCGATTGGCTGATGGCATGGCTGCGGCGCACCCGGGCGACCTTTGTCATCACGACGGGGAGATAGGCCTGTCAGTCGGCTCGACCGTGGCCATCGTGAATGCGCTGGCGGCTGTGCTGATGGAGATGGGAATTCCTGGCCGCTGGTTGTGCTTTTGCTTCTGGGCATCGGCGCGCAGATCGGCGCGGTGCAGGGTAGGTTCGTGGCCCATGAGGGGATTCCATCCTGTGTCGTCACGCTTGCCGGCCTCCCGATCCTGCGCGGCGCGGCGCTGGTGATGACGCAAGGATGTTCGATCCCGATCGCGATCCAAGTCTGGTCCATCCAGATCGGGCGTGGCTGGTTTCTGGGCATCCCGTTTCCCGCCGTGCTGGCGGTCGTCGCGGCGGCCCTCGGGTTCTTCGCCTTGGGCTCGCGGCGGTTCGGGCGGCATATCGTGGCCATCGGTGCCAATGCCGGGGTGGCGCGGCGCGCGGGCATCGCGGTGAAACAGCGGTTAGTGATGGTCTATGTGCTGATCGGCGATGCCGCGGCCGTGGCGGGCATCGTCATCGCGGCGCGGCTCGGGTTCGGGTCATCGAATGCGGCCGTGGGGTTCGAAATTGATGTGATTGCCGCAGTCGTTCCGGGCGGCACATCGCTGATGGGCGGCAAGGGCACGATTGCGGGTACAATGCTTGGCGCGCTGACCATTGCGGTCATCGGCAGCGGCCTGATCTTGTCGCATGTATCGCCTTTCCACACGCAGATCGTCATCGGCCTGATCATTCTGGTTGCCATCCGGCTCAACGCACGGGCCTTCGCCAGGTTCGCCGCCCCGGTTAGCAAATCGTGAGACCATCATGACCGACCTTGCACCAACCCATGTCCGCTCCGGTCAGGTGATGACCGTTCTCGGTCCCATTTCCGCCGATGCGATGGGCATCACCCTGCCGCACGCGCATATCCCGAACGACTGCCGCTGCTGGAGGAACAAACCGACCGAACCCGACCGTCAGTATCTGGCGACCGGGCAGGTCCATGCCGGGATCCTGAATGAACTGCGGATGGACCCCTTCGTTGACCTGCACAACTGCGCGCTGGATGACGAGCCTCTGGCCATCGCGGAACTGATGGCCCTCGCCGGGGCCGGAGGGCGAACCGTCGTCGATCCGACTTGCCGGGGGATCGGTCGAAATCCGGCGGCGCTTGTGCGCATCGCGCAGGCGACCGGGATGAACATCGTAATGGGGGCCGGTTACTACCTGCAGTCGCCGCACCCGCCGGAACTGGCGGGGATGAGCGCCGATGCCGTCGCCGACCAGATCGTTGCCGAGACGCATGCGGGTGTCGGCGACAGTGGCGTGCGGATCGGTCTGATCGGAGAGATCGGCCTATCGGGCGATTTCACCCGCGACGAGGAAAAGTCGCTTCGGGGGGCAGCCCGGGCACAGGCGCGCACCGAACTGCCCCTGATGGTGCACCTGCCAGCGTGGTACCGACACGGTCGCCGCTTCCTTGACATCGTCGGCGAGAAAGGTGGTGCCATTGCCCAGACGATCCTGTGCCACATGAACCCCTCGGGCCACGACACGGACTATTAGTACGCGCTGGCCGAACGCGGGGCTTTCCTGGAATATGGCATGCTGGGCATGGATTACCGGTATACCGACCAGCAGGCGCAATGCCCGTCGGACGACGACAATGCCCGTGCCGTCACGGGCCTGATCCGCGCCGGTTTCGGCGACCGGCTGCTGTTGTCGCACGACGTGTTTCTCAAGATGATGCTGACCCGCTATGGTGGGTTCGGCTATGCCTGTGTGCTGAAGCGTTTCGTGCCGCGCCTCAGGCGGCACAGGGCCAGCGACGGCGATATCCGGGCTATGCTGGTCGACAATCCGCGTCGTGTCTTCTATGTGATCTGAACAGTCTTTGGGGGTCAAAATGGCGAAGAAGAAAGTTTTGTTGGTGGGGGAAAGCTGGATCACCACCGCCAATCATTACAAGGGCTGGGACACGTTTTCCTCCGCGACGTTCCACCTTGGGGCCGAGCCGCTGGTGAATGCGCTGAAGGACTCGGACTATGAGTTGACCTACATGCCCGCCCATGTGGCCGCGAATGACTTTCCGTTCGAAATATCGGGTCTGGCGGGGTATGATGCAATTCTTCTTTCGGATATCGGTGCCAACTCGCTTTTGCTGCATCCCGATGTCTGGCTGCATGGCAAGACCACGCCGAACCGCCTGAAGCTGATCCGCGACTGGACGCATCAGGGCGGCGGGCTGATGATGATCGGCGGCTATTTCTCGTTCCAGGGGATTGACGGGCGCGCCCGCTGGCGACGGACCCCGGTCGAAGAGGCCTTGCCGGTGGAATGCCTGCCCTATGACGACCGGATCGAGGCACCAGAGGGGATCCTGGCCGAGGTGGTCGACCCTGCCCATCCCATTGTCGCGGGCCTGACAACGCCCTGGCCCGCGCTGCTGGGGGTCAACGAGGTGGTGGTCAAACCCGGGGCGCATGTGGTCGCGCGGCTGCCGGCAGAGCAGGGCGCGCATCCACTGCTGGTGACAGGCCAGCACGGCAAGGGCCGCACGATGGTCTGGACTTCGGACATCGGCCCGCACTGGCTTCCGACGGCGTTTGTAGAGTGGCCGGGATACCGCAAGCTCTGGACGCAATCGCTGGACTGGCTGACGGCAGGCTGACGCCTTGACCCGGCCGCATCTTCTGACTGTTCTGGGCAACGCCTGCGCCGACAAAGGCCACAGGATCGCCAGCCTGCCGCAACCGGGTCAAACGGTGATGGCCCGTTCGGTCACTGCCGATCTGGGCGGCAAGGGTCTCAACCAGGCCGTTGAGGCCAGATGGACGGCAGGGCGAGCATCCAAGTTCGGCGCAAGTTCCGTAGCGACGCCCCTTCGATGCCCGCGCTTGTCGCCGCCCACTTCAATCTCGACCTGCATTGGAAATACCTGAACCTGACCCAAGCCGGGATGCTCCCGAGAGTCGCGCTCACTGAACTTATGAGAAAGCTCGCCGAGCTGGCCAACTCCCTTTTGCAGCGGGATCGAAAATGGACAAAAAAACTTGATAAGGAAGGATATTCTACTCCTTCCAGTAGCTGTCCGGCGGCGGGCCCCAATCGTGCAGCACGCAGGAATAGACGGCGGCAGAGTCATACGGATAGCGCGCCTCCATCTCGGGCGTAAGTGTCAGGCCAAGGCCTGGGGCAGTCGGGCGCAAGAGGCGGCCCGCGACGATGCGCCCCTGATCGCCGATCATCTCTGCCCCGAGGGGGAAGGCCAGCATCGGATATTCGACCAGCTTGCCACCGGCGGCAAAGGCGGCATGGTAGCTGGCCATGATCGCCACCGCCCCGCCCCAGGCATGGACGACGACATCGACCCCCTTGACCTTTGCCGCCGCGAACACATCCATCACCGCCGAAATGCCGCCCATCACCGAGGCATCCGGCTGCACGAAATCATAGACATCCGCATTCAGCCGCTCGATCATCTCTTTCGGCGTGGTGATGATTTCGCCGCCGCAGACAGGCACATCGATCCGCTTGCGCAATTCGCGGAAACCGTCTGGCTGATCGGGGCCGATGGCCTCTTCGACAAATACCATCCGGTAATTGGTCAGGGCATGGACGGCGTTCACGAAGCCCACCACATCCTCGACCGCCTGTGGCGGGTCGGCAAGGTTCTGGCACATATCGACCCCGACTGAGATTCCGCGCCGCCCGGACTGGTTCAGCGCCCAGGCGGTGCGCAGAATGTCGCGTTTGACCGAACGGATCTTGTAAATGGTGATCCCGAGACTGTCCAAAAGGTTTAACTCGCGCAGAAACTGCTCCCTGGCGTCGCAGCAACCGCCCGAGCCGTAGATCTGGATCGACTCTGCCTTGGCCCCACCCAACAGCTCATAGACCGGCACGCCCTGGCTTTTGCCCTTGGCATCCTGCAGTGCAATCTCGAAAGCCGCAATGACGTGCCGCGCCGCGCCCTGCAGCGACCAGTAATCGCACAGCGACCGCAAATCCTTGACCCGCCGGTCAATATCGAACCCTTCTTTGCCGATGACCTGCGGCGTGCAGAGATCAACGATGGATTTGAACACCATGGGCGCAAAGACCGCGAGATAGCCTTCACCGAGCCCCGTCACCCCGTTGTCGAGCGTCACCTCGACCATGCCGATGGTGCGCTTGGGGCCATTGGGAAAGCATTCCTTGATTTCGGGATCGTCGGCATCGGCATAGGGCGATGTCAGCAGGATGCAGCGGATGTTGGTGATGGTGGGCATCAGTAACCTCGGGTGAAATCGACCAGACCCGTCAGTGGCTGGCCGGAACGGTAACGGGCAAGGTTGGCAAGGAATACATCGACCTTGCGGTCCAGCTCGTCGGCCGAGCCGCCGCCGGAATGCTGGGTCAGGATCAGGTTGGGGCAGGACCAGAAGGGATGATCCGCCGGCAGTGGCTCCTGGCGTGTCACGTCGATGACCGCGCCGGCCAGATGGCCGCTGCGCAGGGCGCGGTCGAGCGCCGGTTCGTCGACCAGCGAGCCACGACCGAAATTGCAGAACACTGCACCCCTGGGCAACTGTGCCAGCCGGGCGGCATCGAACAGATTGGCGGTGGCCGTGGTCGAGGGGACGGTGCATACGATGATGTCAGCCCCGCCCAGCGCCGCGCCAAGGCTATCGTTCGTCCAGCCCCGGGCAATCGGGGTGATCTGGCATTCAAAGGCAGTGAGCAACTCCCCCAGGCGCCGGTTGATCGCACCATAGCCGAACATCACCACCCACGCCCCGCGCAGAAGCTTCATCCGGGTGCGCACCGCATCGCCGTCCCACTGGCGCTGTGCCTGCAGGCCGAACAACTGATCCATCCGTCGGTAAAGTGCCAGAATGCCCGCCAGCGCCGATTCCGCCACCGGGTCGGAAAAGAAGCCCGCCAGATTGGTGACCTGCGCCGTGCCGTGGCCGCGCGACCAGTCGAGTGACGCATATTCGCCGAAGCCCACCGATTCCAGTTGCAGGAAGCGCAGGTTCGGATTGGCCGCCACTCCATCCGCCTCGGGGTTGCCGAAGATGATCGGGCTGCTGCAAGGCGTGTCCCTGGCGACCATTTGCACGTCCAGCCCGCTTACCCCAGCCTGAAGCCGGGCAAACTGCGCCACGGACAGCGGCACGCAGACGGCGATATCGGTCATGCAGCGCCTGCGGGGCGGCTGGTGGCGATCCAGATGGTCTTGGTTTGCAGATATTGCTCCATCGCCTCCGTCCCGTTGTCTCGTGCCAGCGAGCCGGACCGTTTGTAGCCGCCAAACGGCGTCTTCACATCCCCCTCGGAAAAGCCATTGACCGATACGGTGCCGCAAGGCAACCGCCGCGCCATGTAGATCGCGCGGTCGATGTCGCGGGTAAAGACCGAGGCATGCAGGCCGTATTCGGTGTCGCGCGCGATGCGCAATGCCTCCTCCATCCCATTGACCGGCAAGATACCCAAAACAGGCCCAAAGATTTCCTCGCGCGAGATTGTCATTTCGGGCGTCAGGTCCGCGAAAACCGTGGGCTCGATGAAGGCGCCGGGTGCAATGGCCGAACCGCCTGACATCAGCCGCGCGCCTTCGGCCTTGCCACGCGCGATATAGCCCATCACCCGGGACTGGTGCTCGGTTGTCACCATCGCGCCGATGTTGGTTTCGGGATCAAGCGGGTCACCGATGCGAAAGGCGCGGGCGCGGGTGGTGATGCGGTCGGCAAAGGCCTCGGCCAGTTTCGCATCGACCAGTTGGCGCATGTTGGCCGAGCAGTTCTGCCCGCCATTCCAAAACGCCGACATCGCGGCATGTTCGATCAGATCGTCGGTCAGGTCCGCATCGTCCAGCACGATGAACGGGCTTTTGCCGCCCATCTCCAGCCCGATGACCTTGAGGTTGCTTTCCCCGGCATAACGCAGAAAATAGCCGCCCACTTCGGTTGACCCGGTAAAGGAGACGATGTCGATATCGTCGTGGCGCCCGATCATCTGGCCAGTGGTTTCGCCCAGTCCGGGCAGCACGTTCAGCACGCCATCGGGCACGCCCGCCTGTTGCGCCAGTTCTGCCAGCCGCAGAACCGAAAGCGGCGTCTGCTCTGCCGGTTTCACCAGCGTGGAACAGCCTGCCGCCAGCGCCGGGGCCAGTTTCCAGGCGGCCATCAACAGCGGGAAGTTCCACGGCAACACCAGCCCGACGACGCCCGCCGGTTCCTTGACAATCAGGGCCAACGCATCCTCGCCCGTTGGGGAAACCTTGCCAAAGCTCTTGTCTGCCAATTCGCCATACCATTGAAAGAACTTCGGCACCTCGGTGCCGACCTCATGCAGGCAGTCGGTGATGGTCTTGCCGCTATCAAGGCTTTCCAGCACCGCCAGTTCCTCCTTGTGCTCACGCACCAGATTGGCCAGCCGGATCAGCGCCTCCTTGCGGACTTCGGGGGCGGCGCGCGACCAGACACCATCGTCAAACACCCGCCGGGCAGCAGCCACGGCGCGGTCCATATCGGCAGCACCGCAATGCGCGACCCGCGCGATCAGCGCGCCGGTGGCGGGGTTCAGCGTGTCGAAGGTGGCACCATCGGCCGCCGGGCTGAAGCGGCCGTCGACAAAGGCCATCGCCTGCGGCTTCAGGTCGGCGGCAATCTGGTGGGCGCGTATTTTGGTCAGGGTCATCGGGTGTCTCCGTTATTGCGCGCCACGGCGCTGCGAAATGTGCCAGGGGATCAACAGACGCTCTGCCAGCGTGACAAGGCCGAACAGGCACAGCCCCAGCAGCGTCAGGAAAAAGATGCCGGCAAAGGCAAGGTCGGGGCGCATGTTGCCGGTGACGATCTGGATGTAAAAGCCCAGCCCCTGATCCGACCCGATGAATTCGGCAATCGCCGCCCCCACCGTCGCGTTGATCGCGGCATATTTGAAGCCGACAAAACATTGCGGCAGTGCGGCTGGCAGACGGACCTTGAGGAAGGTGCGCCACGCCCCGGCCCCGGTTGATCGGGCAAATCGGGTCAGCTCCTCCGACAAGGAGCCGAAGGCAAGAATGGCGTTCAGAACGATGGGAAAGAAGCATACGAGGAACACGATAATGACCTTGGGCAAGAGGCCAAAGCCGAGCCATGAGATGAACAGCGGCGCAAAGGCGATCTTCGGCACCATCTCGATGCAGACAAAGAACGGATAGATCGTGCGCTTGAGGATGGTCGAAAAGGCGATGGCAAGACCAAGCGGCAGCGCCAGTACAAGTGCTACAGCATAGCCCAGCACCACCTCGACCCCGGTAATCCATGTATAGAACAACAACCGGTCAATGTCCGCCCAGCCCTTGGTCACCACCATGGAAGGCGGCGTCAGGATGTAGCGCGGAATGTCGAACCAGATCACCGAATATTCCCAGAACAGGAAAAACCCTGTGAAGAAGGCCACGAACATCCAGGACTGCCGGACCCAACCCGCAACCCGCTGCACAAGGGATATCGGTTCAGAGAACGCCATAGCTGCGGAAAATCTCCTGCGTCATGCGGACAAACCGGGTGAATTCGGGGCTGTTCTTCACATCGTAATCGCGTGGAAACGGCAGGTCTATGTCGATGACCCGCTCGATCCGGCCCGGGCGCGGGGTAATGATGGCCACCCTGGACGAAAGCTGGATCGCCTCCTCGATCGAATGGGTCACGAACACCACGGTCGGGCGCTGTTGCAGCCAGAGCGCCTGCAGATCGGCCCGGATGCTTTCCCTTGTCATCGCGTCCAGCTTGCCCAGCGGTTCGTCCAGCAGCATGGTCTGCGGCCGGTGCACCATCGCCTGGCAGAAAGCGGCACGTTGCTGCATGCCGCCAGAAAGTTCATCCGGATGGCGGAATTGGAAATCTGACAGTTTCACCGAGGCCAACAGGGCATCGACAGCCCCGGCATGGGCGGCGGGCGACAGGCCACGCAGTTCCAGCTGCAACTCGATATTGCCGCGCACCGTGCGCCACGGCACCAGCGTGTTGTCCTGAAACATGATGCCGATATCGGTTTGCGGGCCGGTCACCCGCTTTCCGTCCATCAGGATCTCACCTTTGGAAGGGTCGAGCAACCCTGCGATCATCAGCATCAGGGTGGACTTGCCGCAGCCCGACGGGCCAAGGAACGAGATGAACTCCCCGGCCTTTATGCCCAGATCGACCGGACCGAAGGCATGGATCGCTTGGGTGCCTTTGCCGAAGGTCTTGGCCAGGTTGCGCAGTTCGATCAGATCGGGCATTCGCGGCTTTCGGGCTGGAAAGGCCGGAAGAACAGACAGCCCTTCCGGCCCGACAATCATTCGACGAACTGGTTGGTGTAGAAGGTGGCCGGGTCAGCCGCCGGGTCCAGGTCGTTGTATTTCTTCATCAGCGCGATCATGTCAGCCCAGTCCACCGGCACGTTCATCCCCAGTTTGCGCTCGGTATTTGCCTTGGAATACAACAGGCCCAAGGTTACGTCCAGAACGGCGCGCGACTGCGCCTTGCCCTCATCCTCGTTCATCGTGCCACCGACGATGTCGCCCATCGCTGCCACGGCAGCATCCGGGTCCGCCGCGGCGGCCTGGTAGGATTTGATCGTCGCCGCCACGAAACGTTTGACCAGATCGGGGTTGCTGGCAATCATCTCCTTGCGCGCCACTATGCAATAGCCGACCTGGTTCACCCCGAAATCGGAATAGGGGAAGATGACCGGTGGCTCGCCGCCGTTGGCCTTGATTTCGGCAGGCTTGTCGTCGATGCCACCAAGGATGCCGACTGCCCCGCCTGAGCCCTGCAGGTAGCTCGACACCAGCGCGCCGTCCGGCACGTTGGTTATCGAGATGTCGCCCTCGGCAAGCCCGGAGTTGGCCAGCACGATGGGAAAGAAGGTATTGACCCCGGCGTTGGCGGTCGTCAGCAGGGTCTTGCCCTTCAGATCGGCGATGGTTTTCACACCGGCATCGGGGCGCACCAGGATGGCCTCGGACCCCATCGCGTCGATCACGGCGACCGAGATCAGGTCAGCCCCCTGCGAGGCCAGATTGGTCATCGAGCCGCAGGAGCCGTAGGAAAAGTCACTGTCCTTGTTTGCCACCAGCCGGTGGGCCGAGCCCGATCCGTTGCCCGAGCGGATGTCCAGGTTGATCCCGGCATCCTTGTAAAACCCCTTGTCCTTGCCAAGGGCGAACCCGGCATGGGACCCATAGTACATCCAGTTCAGCCGCAGCCTGACATCATCTTCGGCCCGGGCGGGCGCCGCGAGTGTTGCCGTTGCCACAGCGGCAATCATCAGCATATTTACCATCTTCATCGAACATCTCCTTGTTGGGGCCAATTGTATTCCGGCTTTTGATGCCGGTTGGTCTGGAAGGCTTGCGCCGCCATTTTTCAGGCCGGCAAAACGCCGGGAACACCGGTACCCTGCATCATCCGGCGCGCCTCTTCGCGGTACAGGGCGCGCACGTCGCGGGTCGGCGGGCGACAGCGGCTGCTGGGCAGGCCGATCAATTCCATGCAAAGCTTGTCAAGATAGCCGTCGCCGCTGGTATGCTCGCCCTCAATCTTGATCCACAGGTGATAAAAGGGCATCGCCTCGGTGGTGATCATGCGCTGCACTTCGGGGTAATCGCCTTTGTCGAGCCGTTCGACCAGCTTTTGCCCCCATTCCGGCCAGTAGTTGCACAGGTGAACCTCAAAGGCACGCACGCCCATCATGTGGCTCATGGTGAAGAACAGGTTGTTGTCGATGATGCTGAGCCGTTCCGCGAAATGGGTGCAGACATGCTCGAACTCCATCGCGTCGGTGCGCGGCGCGGCCCATTTCAGGCCCACGACGTTTGGAATTTCGGCCAGCTTTTCCACCATGGCAAAGCTGACGTTCCGGCTGGTCCAGAAGGTGTTGTAGATGATGATCCCGGTGTTGGGCGCGGCTTCGGCTGCGGCCTTCACGAATTCAAAGAAATCCTGCTCGGTATGGTTGAAGTAGAACGGGCAGGAGACCTGCATGTAGTCCACGCCGATGTTTTCTGCCGCCTTGGCCAGCGCCACCAGTTCGCGGGTCGAGGTGGTCTGCGCCCCCATGGCAATCGGGACCAAACCGCCCGCTTCTTCCTTGACTGCGCCCGCCACCGACAACCGCTCGGCAAAGGTCATGGTCGAGAAATCGCCGGCAGCCCCGCCGGCCAGCAGGATGGCATTACCCTCCCGCGCGCCACGGTCGATCAGGAACCGGGTATGGGCGCGGGTGGCGGCAAGATCGACCTCCAGATCGGGGTCGCGAAACATTGTGGGCACTGTGATGTAGCAGCCACGCAGTTTATGCTTCAGCGCTTTCAATCGGGCGACATTCGTCATTGGGTATCCTTTTCGCAACGGGAAAGCGCCTGGCTAGGCTGACTTTCCGGTGTCCGGGCCGATCTGAAACAGCCAATGTCAGGGTTTACTCACCCACAGTGCGGGCGTTGGCCGCGTTGGACTTTGCGGATTACGACAGTTTCATGATGCTTTACGCAAAGAGCTTACGCCCGGGCCAACACAGGGGAGAATCACTTCCGCACAAGCCGCGTTTCGCTGAGCGACCAAGTGACATGGGGGCGGAACCGGGCCATTTCGGCGGCCGAATGGCTGGTCCGAAAAGCGGTGGGCGACTGGCCGAAATGGGCTCGAAAAGTTCGATTGAAGACCGAAGGCGAACCAAAACCGCTCATGACCGAGATCTCGGCAATGGAACTGCGCCCATAGAACAGCATTTCTCGGGCCTGCTCCAGCCGGACCCGCATGTAGTATCGGGCGAGCGACGATTGGGTCACCTTGCGAAACAGCCTTTCCAGATTGCGGCGCGGCATCGCGACCTTGGCAGTGAGTTCGGCGACCGACAGTGGCGTATCGATATTGGCCTCCATCAGGCCAACCACCTGCTTGACGAAATCCTTGCCGCCAACGTCAGTCGGGCGCGGTTGCAATCGCTGCGGCCCGGTATCGTTCTCCTGATTGGGATAGACAAAGCCGTTGGCGATCTGGCGCGCCAGCACCGGGCCGTGGTCAAGTTCGACCAACTGCAGGATCATGTCCAGAACTGCCATCCCTCCGGCACAGGTTACAAAGCGCGGATCGATGGTGAAGCGTTGTTCGACCAGGTCAATACCCGGATAGCGCTCTGAAAACAGCGGCATTGCCTCCCAGTGGCATGTGACGCGCCGGCCTTTCAGCAGACCGGCCTCGGCCAGCGCAAAGGCGCCCGTGTCGATCCCGCCCAGCATCGCGCCATGCGCGCTCAAGCGCTGCAACCAGGCATTGAGCCGACGCGACAGGTAGGAAACCGGGTCGTTGCCGGAAAAGACCAACACGAGATCATAGGGAAAGTCGGAATAGATACTTGCATCGGTGTTGATCGTCATGCCCGACCCGGATTCCACCGGCCCGCCTTCCTCGGATATGAAATGCCAATTGAAAAGGCGCTTGTTGGCGGTCTGGTTGGCGATACGCAGGACTTCGATCAGCGGCACCAGCGCGTAAAGCGCAAACTGCGGGGCAAGAAAAAGCCCGACTTCCTGATAGGTCTGTACTGCTCTGGCTCTGTGCGGCATCTGCGATTCGTTCGGTGTTTTGCGCAAAATGTTCATTATCTGTCGCCAGATGTATAGTCCCATTGGCGGTTCTTGCTCAAGCTGGAAACAGTTGAGGTCCGGCTGGCGCGGTTTGGAACTTGCTGCCAGCGCATCGTTGCAAGCCGGGCCAACCACTGAAGACATTCTGATACCGCTTTTCAACGCAAAACGTGCGGCAAAGGCACGCGCATCGGAACCTTGAGATCAGTTTGACGAAAACCATAGATCACCCGTCGCACAACGGACAGGGTGACCACCAACAGGGAGGAAAAGTCACATGATGGAATCCAAGACGTCCAGGTTGAACCGCAGGGGCTTTCTGAAAAGCGCCAGCGCAGCAACAGGGGCCGCAATGGCCACACCGTTCCTGGGCTCGCGCGTTTTTGCCCAAAACAAGCCGATAGAGATCGTCCACTGGAGCTGGCTGGCCGCCTCCGATGGCGAGGTCTGGGCCAAGATGATCCAGGCATTCAACGATGCCCACACCGACAAGGGCATCCAGATCAAGATGGAACTGGTGCCCGAAGAACAATACACCACCAAGGTGCTGACGGCGGTGGCAACCGGGCAGGCCCCCGATTTCGGCTGGGGCACGGCGGGCAAGGCGGCGCAAATGGCGCGCGATGGCGTCATCGTGCCGCTGGATGATCTGGTCACTGCCAGCGGGCTCGATCTGGCCGACTTCTCGGAATATTCGGTCAAGGCGTCGCGCTATCCCAAGTATGACAACAAGATGTTCATGATCCCGATGGATCTGATGAGCCTGCAGCCGCTGATCAACATGGATCATGTCAAGGAAGCCGGGCTGAACCCGGACAAACTGCCGACCAATGAGGCCGAGTTGATGGAGTTCGCCACGGCGATGACCCAGCGTTCGGGCGATACGGTGACGCGGTCGGGCATCATGATGACCGGATCCGGCGTGCAGCCCACGGTGACATGGGGCATCGTTTCGGCGCAGATGGGTTTCCAGCGCGCCAGCGACGATCTGAAAACCGCTTGCGTCAACCCCGAGGCGGGGATCAAGGCGATGCAGTGGGTGCTGGACCTGTTCGACAAGCACAAGGTTTCGACCCGCGACGTGACGGATCGTTACAAGGCGTTCGGCGTGGGTCAGGGCTCGATCTTCTGGACCGGGCCCTGGACGTTGAACGGTTATGCCAGCCAGGGCCTGAACTTCCGGTCCTTCCCGATGCCCAACATCGGCGGCACGCTCAAGACATATTTCGAAATGGGCGGGCTGGAAATGTATGCCCAGCAGGATACCGGCCGCTATGAAGCGACAATGGAAGCCGTGCGCTGGCTGTCAGACAACAGCTTCCTGTGGACCACGGTGGGCCGGGGTGCCTCGCCACGGAAATCCATCCTGGAACAGCCGGACTACAAGACGGCAGGCATTCCGTGGGACAAGCGCGGCGCTTTCATCGAGGGCATGAGCTTTGCGACCGAGGGCGAGATTCCGGTGCTCGACGGGCCGGAATACACGATCTATTCGGGCGGCAACTTCCTCGCCACCACGCTGGAACAGGTCTGGGCCGGGAAGAAGAAGCCCGAAGAAGCGATGACCGAGATGCAGACCCGTTGGCAGGAAGGCCTCGACAAGGGCTGAGCGATCAAAGCCGGCCGGCCCGCACCGGGCCGGTCGGCCTCCCCGAACATTCTCCCCGAACTGGCGGCGCATCCATGCCCGAACCCATTGCCATCCCACAGGGGCGAACCGCCCCGCCAAAAGTCGTGGTCGACCCCATACGTATCGAATGGGCCGGATACGGTTTCGTTGCCTTTTTCGCGGTGCCGTTCTTTGTGTTCAACATCCTGCCCGTGCTGTTCGGCGGCTATGTCGCCTTTACCGAATGGGGCATCATCGGGGTGCCGCGCTGGGTCGGGCTGAAGAATTTTCAGGATGTGCTGGCCGATGACGGTGTCTGGAACGCCTTTCGCAACGTTCTCGCCTATGGCCTGATCATCGTGCCCGGCGTGACCATCTGCGGCCTGACCGCCGCCCTGTTCGTCAACCAGCGCTGGCCGCTTTCTTCCATCGCGCGCACCTTGTTCTTTGCGCCCTTTGTCGTATCGGCCACCGTGATCGGGCTGATCTGGGTCTGGCTGCTGGATACGCAGTTCGGGCTGATCAACCATTACCTCGGCTATCTCGGGATCGGGAATATCGGTTGGCTGACCTCGACAGACTGGTCGCTGGTCGGTGTGTCGATCGCCTCGATCTGGTGGGATATGGGGCTGGCCTTCATCCTGCTTCTGGCCGGGTTGCAGGACATTCCGAAAGACCTGACCGAGGCGGCGCTGGTCGATGGCGCAGGACGGTTCAACCGGTTGCGTTTCATCATATTGCCGATGCTGCGCCCGGTCATCAGCATGGTGGTGACGCTGCAGATGATCTCGACCCTGCGCATCTTCAGCCAGGTCTACGTGATGACCAACGGCGGGCCTGCCGGGTCGTCGGACTCGCCCATCCATTTCATCTACAAGGCCGCCATCGTGCGCCACGAATTCGGCATGGCATCGGCCACAGCGATGGTGCTGTTCATCGTCATCATCCTCGTCACCATTGCGCTGCGTTTCATCGTGCGCGAAAGGTCCTGACCATGGCAGAACCGCGCGGCCTGACTGCCTTTCTGCAAGCCCGCAACATGAGGCTGTGGGACGTGCCGGTCTGGGCCCTCGGGTCCTTCGTGGCCTTTCTCTGGGCGATGCCGTTCTTCTGGATGGTCTCCACCTCGTTCAAGCTGCCCGAACATGTGATGACCGAGAATATCGAGTGGATCCCCCGGGTTTTCACTCTGAACAATTACATCAAGGTGTTCGAATTCCCGATCCTGCGCTGGGGTTTCAACTCGCTGGTGCAGGCCACGATCTCCACCGGCCTGTGCGTGTTTTTCGGCGCGATGGCGGGCTATGCGCTGGCGCGGATGAAGTTTCCGGGCAACGGGCTGATCTTTGCCATCTTCATCGCCTCGCTGATGATCCCGGCAGAGGTGACGGTGGTGCCGCTGCTGCTGGCGGTGATCAAGCTTGGCTGGGCCAGCACCTATCAGGCGCTGATCATACCGACGGTTGCCAATGTGTTTTCCGTCTATATCTTCCGCCAGTTCTTCCTGACCTTTCCGACCGAGTTGGAAGAGGCCGCGAGGATGGATGGTGCAGGCCATTTCCGCACCTTCTGGCTGATCGCCCTTCCGATGGCACGAGCGCCGACGATAGCCGCCTCGGTCATCATCTTCACGCTGAACTGGAACAACTTTCTGTGGCCGCTGCTGGTGACCTTCAACGACAGCATGAAGACCCTGCCGGTGGGCATCGCGCAATTCGCCCCGGTGGTGGGCAGCCATACGCAGCTGGAAGGGTTCTCGGTCTCGATGGCTGCCGTCACCATCCTGTCCATCCCCAGTCTGCTGCTGTTCTTCGTGCTGCAAAGATATTTCATCCAGGGCATTTCGCAGGGCAGCATCAAGTCATGACGGGGAGGGAATAATGCGGGATATCAATACTGGTCACCGAAAACTGATGATCGGAAATCAATGGCTGGATGCCGTTGCCGGCGAGACATTTGAAACCGTTGACCCGGCGACCGAAACGGTGATCTGTTCGGTCGCACGCGGTCGGGCGGCGGATGTCGGTCTCGCAGTAAAGGCCGCCGAGGCAGCGCGGCACGGGCCGTGGGCCGAGATCACGCCCTATGAACGGGGGCAGATGCTGTTCCGGTTGGCTGACCTGATCGACCAGAACCGCGAGCAATTGGCGGAACTGGAGCGGCTGGATGTCGGCAAGCCGGTCAGCGAGGCGCTGGGCGACATGCGCGGCGTGGCCAACTGCTTTCGCTACAACGCCGGGGCCGCCGACAAGATGGAGGGCGCCACCATCCCGCTGGGGCGCGATTTCGTCGATTACACCTCGATGGAACCGGTCGGCGTCACGGCGCATATCGTGCCGTGGAATTACCCGCTGGGCATGGCCGCGCGGTCGCTGGCCCCAGCCCTTGCAGCAGGCTGCACCGCCGTTCTGAAACCTGCCGAGCAATCGCCGCTGACGGCGCTTGCCTTCGGGCAATTGTGCATCGAGGCGGGGCTGCCGCCGGGGGTCGTCAATATCGTGACCGGCTACGGGGCCGAGGCGGGCGATCCGCTGGTGCGCCATCCCTTGGTGCGGGGGGTGACGTTCACCGGGTCGGTCGCGACCGGGCGCAAGGTTTATCTCGCCGCCGCCGAAGGCATCAAGCCGGTGGTGCTGGAACTTGGCGGCAAGAACCCGATGATCCTGTTCGAGGATGCCGATCTTGACCGTGCCAGCACCGATGCGCTGGATGCGAGCTTTGGCAATACCGGGCAGGTCTGCTCGTCGGCCTCGGTCTATCTTTTGCACCGCTCGGTGCAGGCAGAGTTTCTGGAGCGATTGGAAGCCAAGGTTGCGAAACTGACCATCGGCGCGCCCGAAACCAACCCGACGCTGGGACCGCTGGTCTCAAAAGCGCAATATGACAAGGTGTTGGGTTACATCGCGCAGGGCAAAGCCGATGGCGCGCGGCTGCGCTTTGGCGGTGGCAGACCAGCAGGGCTGAATACCGGATACTTCGTGGAGCCGACCTTGTTCGACGAGGTTGACCCCACGCTTTCGATTGCCACCGACGAGATATTCGGCCCCGTCGTGGCGGTCCACCCATTCGAGACGGAGGCAGAGGCGCTGGCGTTGGCGAACCGGCTGCAAACCGGGCTGGTGGCAGGGGTGTATAGCCGTGACATCTCGCGCGCTCTGACAATCACGCGCAAGCTCGACTTCGGCTCGGTCTGGATCAACGGCTGGTTCATCGGCGGGCTGCAAGCCCCCACGGGCGGCGAAAAGCTGAGCGGGATCGGGCGTGAGCGCGGACTGCCGGGGATACGAAATTACCTGATCACCAAGAATATCGGAATCCGGCTCTAGGTGGGCCGCACTGCAAACCAATGAGGAACGAAAAATGAGCCTAATCAAGAACATAACGCATCACGTCATGGTCAAGCACCCCGAACATTGCGTCAATCAGGTGATGACGAGGTCGCTGCGCAACGGCGATCTGCTGGCGGTCTATAACGAGGAGCGTTATCCCTTTCACCACGACAGCGGGCGCACCATGATGACGCGCTCAAACGATGGCGGGGTGACGTGGAGCACACCGCAGATCGTGCTGGACTGGTCGGCGACCTCGGGCAACTGGGATTGCGGCATCTGCGAAACTTCGGACGGTACGCTGATCGTCAACTATACCCTGACCGGCTTTTTCAAGCGCGGGCAGAAATCGCAGCAACCCTCCTGGTCCAGCGGTCCGGTCACCGACAAGTGGGGCGACTGGACCTATGCCTTCAAGACGCAGGGCTGGCTGGGAACCTGGATCATCAAATCGAACGACGGCGGTGCCACCTGGGGCGAACCGATCCCGGTCAACACCCGCCCGATGAAGCATGGCGGCTGCCGCGTCGGCTGCTGGGAACTGCCTGATGGCGGGCTGCTGATGGGGCTTTATGGCCGCATCCGCGGGTACGGCGAGGAGGGCGAAGGCGAAAGCACCCGCTCGGCCCTGATGCGATCAGATGACGGCGGAGACAATTGGGAATATTACTCCACCCTTGCCTACGATGCGGCCAACATCATCGACTATGAGGAACCCGGGCTGGTGCGCCTGAAAGACGGGCGGATGGTGTGTTTCATGCGCACCCACGTGAACCCGTCGAGCGATGCCAAGAACATGGTGATGATCGTTTCGGAAGATGACGGCTTTTCCTGGACCCCACCGAAATGGACCAACATCTGGGGCTTCCCGCCCGAGATCATCGCGCTGCAGGATGGCCGCTATCTGATGGTCTATGGCTATCGCAAGCCGCCCTATGGCACGCGCGGGGTGATTTCCGAGGATGGCATCACCTGGGACGTGAAGAATGAATTCATCATCCGCGAAGGCGGCGTTCCGGCGCGTTCGGCCACGGGCAAACCCGTCTCGAGCCTGGGTGGTTCGGTCGGGGAAAAGGGTTACGGTGCCGGGGCGATCAACTACGAGCATCCCGGCATCTACCAGCATATCGGCTATCCCAGCGTGGCGCAGAACCCGGACGGCTCGATTGCCGCTTCCTATCACGAATGGACCGACGACCCGGTGCCGCTGCAATATGTGCGCACCACGCGGTTCGAACTGGCCTGACAAACAGGGCTGCGGCCACCGGTCCGCAGCCCGACCGCAAAAGGAACGATGATGGCTCAGCTTGAACTCGATCATGTGACCAAGCGGTTCGGCACCTTTGAGGTGATCCACGACATGTCGCTGTCGATCGGCGATGGCGAGTTCGTGGTGTTCGTCGGCCCCTCGGGCTGCGGCAAATCCACCGCACTGCGGATGATCTGCGGGTTGGAACATGTGACGGAAGGCGACGTGCGGATCGACGGCGTGTCTGTGCGCAACCTGCCCCCCTCGCGGCGCGGGGTGGCGATGGTGTTTCAGTCCTATGCGCTGTATCCGCATATGACGGTGGCCGAAAACATGGGCTTTTCGCTGCGGATGGAAGGCGTGCCCAAGGCCGAACGCGCGGTGAGGGTGCTGGAGGCGGCACGGCTCTTGCGACTGGAGGCGTTGCTCCAGCGCAAGCCGAAAGACCTTTCGGGCGGCCAGCGTCAGCGGGTTGCCATCGGCCGTGCCATCGTGCGAAAACCGGCGGTCTTCCTGTTTGACGAGCCCCTGTCCAACCTTGATGCCGAACTCAGGGTGCAGATGCGGTTCGAACTGGCCCGCCTGCACCGCGAGATCGGGGCAACGGTTGTCTATGTCACCCACGATCAGGTCGAGGCGATGACGCTGGCCGACCGCATCGTGGTTCTGCGGGATGGCCAGGTTGAACAGGTGGGCACCCCGATGGAGGTTTATCGCAACCCGGTCAACAGCTTTGTGGCCGGTTTCATCGGCTCCCCCCGGATGAACCTGCTGGCAGCGCGGGTGGAACGGGTGGAGGGTGCGATTGCCGAACTGTCGTTTGATGGGTTGACGGGTGACCCGGTTCGGGTACCGGTCCGGCCCGGGGCGCTGACCTTGGGCGACAAGGTGACGCTTGGCCTCAGACCCGAGCATCTGATCGTGGGTGGTCCGGGCGAAGTTTCCTTTGACGCCGGGATCGAGTTTGTCGAGCAACTGGGCGGCACCAGCTTTGCCTATGCGCCGAACTTTGCCGCGGGCCCGGTCATCGCGATGGCCGACCCGGCGAAGGGCGAGGTTCGGGCGCTGCAGCCGCACCGGCTGGCTTTTCAGGGTGCGGCCTGCCTGATGTTTGCTGCGGATGGCAGCCGGATCAGGGCGGAATAGTGCGATGCTTGAAAACGCCCGCCATGTCACCGTCTACCGCGATCCTTTTGCCTATTGCGCCCATGCCCATCTGGTCTTGGCCGCCGATGGCAGCCTGGTGGCGGTGTTCAACAAGGTGCCGCGCCACGCCGTCACTCTGCATCCACCAGAAGATCCGCTGTATCAGAACATGGTGATCCGCTCCACCGACGGCGGCGAAAGCTGGTCTGCGCCACAACCGGTGCCCGGTTACAACTGGAGCGGAATGGAATGTGCCGGGCTGACCTGCCTGTCCGACGGCAGACTGATGCTCAACCAATGGCAATTCGGCTGGCTGACAGAGGGTCAGGCGGTGCGGCGCGCTGACCAGACCGGCCTGACCCATGCGCGTGATCTGCTGGCCGGGTGGAGCCACTCGCCCGAGCATGACACTGCGGCGGTGGATGTGGCTCGCCTGATCCGGTCGTCGCCCTGGGTGCGCGGACCGGGTCGGACCTTTGTGCATTTCTCTGATGACAACGGGGTCAGTTTCTGCGAGACGGTCGAACTTGCGGTTGCGCCGTTTTCGGGCGGCTACGGGATGCGCGGTGCCGTTCAGCTGCCGGATGGCCGTATCCTGCTGCCGCTCAGCGACGTACCATGTTATCAACAAGTCTTTCTCGTGGAAAGTTCCGATGGCGGACAAAGTTGGTCGGCACCTCGAATGGTAGCCGGAAAGGCCGGGCATGACTTCGAGGAACCCGCTATTGTCGTGTGCAGCACGGGCCGTCTGCTGATGGTTCTGCGTGACAACGATACCCGCCGCCTTCACCAGTGCCACTCGGATGATGACGGAAGAAGTTGGACCGAGCCGGCAGAATTGCCGGTCAAGGGCTACCCTGCTCATCTTTTGTGCCTGCCTGACGGGCGGGTGCTGATGACCTATGGCTGGCGGCAACCCGGCTATGGCATCCGGGCGGTCTGGTCGCACGACAATGGCGACAATTGGCAGACGGATCAGACCATTCTGATCCGCGACGACATGCGGAACGGCAATCTGGGCTATCCGGCCACGATCATGCTGCCCGGTGGCAAGTTTTTCACCATCTATTACGGCGAAGAGCCGGATGGTGTCACGGCGATTCTAGGCACATTCTGGCAGTGACAGTGCCCGATCCAACCACTTTACGTTTTCGGGCGCGGTTGCCTATCGGAAGTTGAGCATCGGCGGCTTGATCCTCGGCCGGACCCGAAGAACGCCAGCGCAAGTTCCACAATTATGCGGCGCTGAGAAGCGGAGAATACCCCTGACACATTGACGCGGCTGGGGTGGACATCCACCCCATTGAGTGCGTCCCGCATCGGCGTGCCCCATTTTTTTGACCTATTGTTGACCCAGCGTGCGCGTAGCCGAATACCCCACGCTGGAAACAGCGCAAGATCTCGTTATTGCTAGGTAATTTGGTTGCTGGGACAGGATTTGAACCTATGACCTTCAGGTTATGAGCCACAGCAAGAGAACCTCAGCAAACCTTTTGCATTCAATTGGTTGGCGGGTAAGTATTTGAATGCGCGAACTTTATTCGACTGAGATACACCGATCTCGACGGGATTCGACGGATCAGTTTGTGTGCAAGATGGCTTTCATGGGTTGACCAGGCGTTGACAAGACCATTTGTCAGCGTTTCTCAAAATGCAATCAACAGAGTGCCCCCACGCAGTGAAGCTCCAACAGCGCCATCTCTGTTATCTGCACTGAAAGCAGAGACATGCAAACCTTCAATCCAAACGCGATTTCTGTATAGATCAATTGTCCAATCGGACTTAAGCGACATGCCATCCCGCTATTCACATAGATCGGCTAGGTAGCGATCAATGATGACCTGCGTCAACTGCTCTCCTCGTTTAGACAGCAGAGCGAGGTCTTTCTCGGACATCGGAGCGAAGTCGGTTGGATACTCCCTCACTTGATCACGAGACACGAGATCAGCGGGTTTCCACGGCAATCTATCATCTTGCTGACCAAGATAGACCATGCCAAACGCCTTCAAATCCCCCACCTCAGCATGCTTATGAAGCCTCTGGCAGACGGCATCCTGGGACTTACGGTGCACGGCCCCGAACGATTGCGCGACACGCCCGATCCACCAGTAGTGTCGATACTCCCCGCCCACAAACTGCCCAGCGCCAGCATTGAGGCTGATTATGTGGGTGACTGGGTGAATGAAAATCGATTCATGTGTTCTCCCTGGTTCCAAGACAGCCACACCGAGATTGTCGAATACACCGCCGTCAGTCAGCGAAACGGTTGCATGTTGCGTTTGACCTTTGCTCTCAAACTCAAACTCTTCAATCAAGGGTGGCAAGAGAAGCGGGAATGCGGTGGTGTCAGACAAATGCGAACCAGTCTCTGCAAGGACAGTGAGGCTGCCCCTTATGCCACGCCCAACTGGCGCCACTCAGCCAGAGCGGCGGTGCGGTTGAGCTTGAAATTTGACCGGCTGTAGAGATGTCTTTCCTGGTTGAAATGGTTGTGGACTGAGGCGTGTATGGCGACGAATTTCTGTAAGGTTCGCATGCTGCGGAACCGCTGCATGGCTCGTTCTCGTCGTCGAAACGGCAGGTGCGAATTCTCGGCCCGATTGTTGAGCCAACGACCTGTTTCCTGACGATCAGCGTTGCCAATGACCTTCATCGCCGCGCCATAGGAGCGGAGTTTGTCGGTGACAAGCACCGCAACCTTGCCGTACCGCTTCATCGTTTTCCTGAGGAATTTCAATGCTGCTTTGCGATCACGGCACTTTGTAACGAAGCTTTCGAGAACCTCCCCTTCATGATCGACCGCGCGCCAAAGGTAGTGCTGCTCCCCATTTATTTTCACGAACACTTCATCCAGATGCCATTGCCAATTCGAATGAGCACGAAGTTGCTGAACCCGTTTTCTCCGGATTTCCGCGGCGAACATCGGACCAAAACGGTTCCACCAGAACCGCACCGTTTCATGGCTGATATCGACGCCACGTTCATGCAGAAGATCCTCGACATTGCGAAGTGAAAGCGGGAACCGGACATACATCATCACCGCCAGGCGGATGATTTCTGGTGATGTTTTGAAATAGCGAAAGGGGCTGGGTTTTGTCATCCGCTGACGCTAGCCAACCGCCCCAGTCGCTACAAGGAATTTGCTCTGACAAAGCCGCAGCGAGTATTATCCGAACAGTGGACAGAAGGTTCTTAGAATTCAACTTGCTAAGGGCTATTGCGCGTGCATTTCTCAAATGGCCGCTTTTGCCCTAGGCGACCGCCCTGCCCGGCTCAAGCTGGTTTTGTCTGACAGTGCTCTGACACCGGCTCATGGATAGACGCTACGAAACCGCCCTGCCCGTCTCAACCAAAATCCTTCTGACAAGGCAGACCGGCAGCCAGAAAGGCTGCCGGTCTGTTTGGTGCTTCAGCGGTTCAGCGCAGCCACGCCCGAGAAACGAAAGGCTTCTTGTTCCAGCGCGTCGATCTCGGAGATTTCCATCCCATCGTGGGCAATAAGGATGCGCCCCAAAAACACGAAAGGCAGTTCGGCGGCACGATTTTCAAGGTGGTACTTGATGGCCTCGGCGGTTGCCGCACCCACATCATCGCCCATCCGCATCGGGGTTGCGTCAATCTCCTTGCGCCGGATCGCTTCCAGCTCCAGCCCGGTGCCGCCCCATCCGGTCGAGATTATCTCGGACGCCTTGCCTGCAGCGATCAGCGCTTCCATCCCGCCCATGGCCATCGCGGTATTGGCGTTGTGGATCAGTGTCACCTCTGGATAAGCCTGAAGAATGCTGTTGGTGCCGGCAAAGCCACCTTCTCGGGTGAAGTCGCCGTAGTGTTCATAGGCCATCTTCCAGCCACCCTTTTCGTTCACGCAGGCCGCGAATTCGCCGGAACGCTGGTTATCGGTGATGCCGGGGATCCCGCGGATAAGGGCATAGGTGATGTCCTTGCCGTATTTCTGAAGCATGAATTCGCACATCTTGGCGGCACCGAATGAGGACGAGAAGTCGAACCAGTTGTCGGGTTGCTGTGCAAGTTCCTTAAGCGGAGTGTGAAAGGCCCAGACGAACGTCTTGAAATCGTCATTGGCCGCCAGCTTGTCTATGTTGTCGGCTTGCGTCGCCAATTCTGACGGCCCGAAAATCACGAAGTCATAGAGGTCACCGTCCTGATTGACCTGCGTAGCATAGGTGCTTTGCAGTTCATGCTCGACCTGACGCGAGGCAAATTCAGTCGTTTCATAGGGAATGCCAAGCTGGTCAAGCCTCTTGGTAAGGGCAAGAAACGCCCGCGCCCAGAAGTCGGACACATCAGCGGATGGATAAATCAGCGCAATCTGGATCGGCTTTTCCACCGGCACCGCGATCTTGACGGCCTCTGCACCCACAACCGCCTGCAAGGCATCGACCGCGCCTTCGGCATTCACCTCTTCGGGCAGCCAGTAGTCGCGTTCGGCAATCCCCGGCAATTCGCGCAGCGGCAAAGTTTGGGCAAAGGCGGCTCCGGTCAGAAGGGCAAAAGCCGCAACACCTGTCATCCCGGGATATTCACCGAACCGCGTTTTTGGCTCCGAGGCTGGGCGTTTCCGTTGTCTGAGCCCGCTCGGTCTGCGGGTTGGGGGCAACGTTGACGGGGACGACCATGGCAGGCCTCACTTGGGATCT